>Ga0233426_10003257_pt1 | contig 12972 bp, 13 predicted proteins | sample SI_118_April2016_6_FD_179875 | JGI IMG/M metagenome (GOLD analysis project Ga0233426, IMG submission 179875) | Seawater microbial communities from Saanich Inlet, British Columbia, Canada - SI_118_April2016_10_MG | ecosystem: Environmental > Aquatic > Marine > Inlet | place: Canada: British... | reverse complement strand
CTGATACAGATGACGATGGTGACGGTGTTGCCGACACGGAGGATGCCTGCCCGCTGGATGCTTCTGAAACCTTGGATTCCGACGCTGATGGCGTCTGCGATAACGCTGACTCAACGCCAAACGGTGTTGTTCAGCAAATGATAAGTGGTGGTGTTGTCGGTGGCTTTGGCTCGATCTATGTGAATGGCATTAGATACTCCACAGATACCGCTGAGTTCGTTAACGATAGCCAAGAATCATTGGCCGATGGTGAGCAGCAGTTAGAGGTGGGTGATTATGTTTGGGTTGAAGGAACACTGAATGCAGACGGCGTTACAGGGGTTGCCACGCGCGTTATTTATGATGTTGATTTAAAGGGCACTGTTAGTGCCATTGACCCTGCCAACAGAACCTTTACTGTTTTGGGGCGGAGCGTGAGTATCAACCAAGACACGGTTTTTGATGATGCCTTTGCCGTAGCCGAGCTGTCTGGATTGAGCTTGGGTGCTATTGTCGAAGTAACGGGGTTTGACCAGGCTGACGGTAGTTTGCTGGCAACTAGAATTGATTTTGAAGGAGATACGCTAGACACTGAATTTAAGGTTGAGGGAGTGATCACAGCAGTTGATTTGGTCAACCAAACTCTCAATATCGCAGCCCAAGCAGTGGACTTTTCGGCCGCACTAATTGATTTCACGCCGATGCTAAATCAGTGGGTTGAAGTCTATGGGGTACTAAACGCACAGAATGTTTTTGTTGCCAGCAGCGTTAAGGCTGAAGATCGTCAGGGTGAATACGGCCTGTCTTCTGGTTCCAACGATAGCGATAGAGTTGCCAGCGCTCTGGTCTCTGTCGAGGGCATGGTGTCGGCACTAACCACGGCAAACGGGTTTTCTATCAATGGTTACGCTGTTCTGACTGATGCTTCAACGCTCTATGTTGGTAGTGATGTCACTGATATCAATGTTGGCACTAGGCTGTTGGTGCAGGGGCTTCGGGCGGTTGATTCCTCTGCCCTTGTGGCTGAGCGTATTTACCTGCGAGTCGATGCCAATCTTCAGGTTGAGGGGCAGGTGACGGACATAGATCTGGATTCGAATACTATCGTTGTAGCTGGTATTAGCGTAGTAGTTCAACCCACCACGCAGATGGAAGATGGCACCGGTGTGGCTAGACGTTTCCGTCTTCAGCAGTTGAATATTGGCGACTTTGTTGAAGTCAGTGGCCAGTATAACGGCAGCCTAATGATGGCCTATCGCGTTGAGCGAGACGACAATGACGATGATCTGGACTCCTATGCTGGTTATGGTTTGAACGTCGACGGTGTGGAGTACTACGTGGACGACAGCGGCTTCTTACAAGACCAGTCGGGCAGTTACCATACTGAAACCGATGGCAGCTACTCGCGTTACTATGACGCTGATGACTATCTGTTACAAAATGATTACCAAGGTAATACGATCGAGATTGAGGGCGTCGTTAGTGCGATTAGCAGCAGCGCTTTAACTCTGTATGGCAATCTGATCAATTTCACTGCAACAACCCGCTTTGAGATAAACGATCGTTTTGTGGACAGCGCAACGTTTTTGGCATCGACCACTGTCAGCCCTTATGTTGAGGTTAATGCAGTTAGGTTGGCTAGTGGTGACTATCAGGCGCTGACTGTTGAGTTAGAATCTAAATCTTATAGGCACAACAGCGTTGGTCAGACTACCTCTGGCAATGAGGCCAGCGAGCTATCCAATTACAGCTTTGAATTAAAAGGTGTTGTTGCGAACATCGATGCCTCTGCTGTGCAGCTGAGCAACGGCTACCAGTTACAGTTTGGTAGTAGCACAGTGTATGAGACTTATTCTCTGGTCAGTCAGACAACCTTTTTGTCGGCTGTGGCTGCGCTGTCAAGGCCGGCAGTTGAGGTTAAGGTGTTACGCAATAGCGATGGTCTTTTGCAAGTGATCAAAATAGAGTTGGAGTCGAGTGATCAGGAATACGGTCAGAACAATGGCGACGATGATAACGGCAGCGATAACCAAAACTACGCCGGTTCTGAAATCGAGTTTGAGGGCTACGGCGCCATTGATAACCTTGGAGCGACGATCCAGGGCACTTATGTTGCGTTTGTTAACACGACGTATTTTGAGCTATTTGACCGTCGAGTCCAGCTGAGTGATTTCTTGGCCCATGTGTCTAACAGCGATAAATTTGAAGTCAAAGCCCGACGCAATGCTGCGGGCGACTATGAAGCGATTAAAGTTGAGCTGGACGACTAGGCAGGCGTAGTATTTGGCCTATAAACCGCGCCGAAAAAAAGCCCGCATGTTTCTCATGCGGGCTTTTTTGTTGTGTTTGTCGACTGCTTTGGGCGCCGACACTGAACTCCCTTAAAATTCATATTCGAGCAATAAACGCAAACTGGTATCTGGGCTTTTCTGGTCTAGACCTAAGATGACTCCAGCTTCCCATCTGATTTGCTTGGTTCCCGCCAGCTTGACTTGGCCGAGCAGAACCGGACCCATACCTACGCTGTTTTGGCCGCTATAAAATTCGATGCCGATCTCTAGCGCTTTACTGTACCTAAAACGGGTTTGCAGGCTAAGCAGAGACTCCAGTTCGTCGACTATATCTTTGCCCCATTCCTGTTCTATAAAAAAATTGACAGTGGTGCTCCACCAGCCGATTTCCTTTTCGGCAATAATACCCATGCTAGCCTCATAGGCATTATCGGCAATCGATTTTGCGATCTCACCGCTGAGCGCCCAGTCCGCCCAGTACTCTCCCTGTTCGGTGAGCTGCCATTTGACTTCCATCTCGACAGCTTGCAGGTCTAAGCTGCGGCTATTAGAGCCCTGACCGACAAGATAGCCTTCAATAAAAATGCGATCACTGAGTGAGCGACCATAGGCTAAACGATAGACTGACGTATGGTCTGCCACGCTGCGCTGTCTGTCCTGATTTAAAACCCGTAACTCAAATTCTTGTTCTAAGGGCTGCACATAGGGGTGATAGATTTTATCCACAACAATGCCGTCGGCATGGCCATTAGCGCTTATGACAGCGCCAATCGCGACACCAAACGCTGTCGCAAAGGCAGTGCGAGTTGGGGATGATCTACGTTGTATCTGTTTCACTTTAGAACTCCCAGCTGATACTTATTTGTCTTAAATGTGCCGGCAACAGCCGCGCAGAGAACAATAAGGGCACCAAAGATATAGGCGCCTGACTGAATGGGCGTTGGTGTCGCTTCGTAGCCAACTAGAGCGTAGAGCAACTCGCCGATAAGCGAATCTTCAGAAAGAATTGACGACGAGTCCCACACCGCTGGATGCTGCGTCAGCCAGTCCACCTGCATCAATTGCACGGTTGATTGGGACAGCATATTGCCGGCAAACAGCGCCAGCAAAAGCAGGCACAGACCCAATCGGCCTTGGCCTCGACTATTAATAAGGCTGTAAAACAAAAGTGTCCCAACGCTGACGCCAAAACCAAAGCCCATTGCTGCACCTGCCAGATTTTTTTGCAGGTGCTCGGTTTGCGCGAAACCATTCAGGTAGAGGATAATTTCCTGCCCCTCGCGCACCACCGCACAGAAAATAATTACTGCTGCACAGCAGCTGAATAGTAGTACCTTTTTTGCATCCGGAGCCTCAGGGTCAACCGAAGTAATCAGCCAAACAGAGACCAGCACCGATAGATAGATGAGAGTTTGCAAGCAGGCGTTCATCACCTCTTGGCCGGCGTAATCGAACCACTGAGCGATATTGGCCATCTGATTAGCCATTATTATGGCGCCTCCCATTCCTGAGGCAAGGCCGGCCCACAGCCATCTTATGCTGCTTTGTAGGCGCAGGTTGAGGGCCATCAACACGCCGATAAGTAAGGCGGCTTCGAGGGTTTCCTGAAGAATTAAAATAACAGAATTGAAAAGCATAATAAGGTCTTCTTTATTTAACGACTATTCTACCTTGAGCCGTTTTTGGGTAGAACTCGCCAAAAAACGGGTAGATGCCTGGACGCAGTGGGCCAATGAAGATAACCGCTTTGCTGTTACCCGGAATCACTTTTTCACGGTTTAACTCGTAACTCTCAAACTCTTCCGGGGTGGGGTCGCTGTTGATAATCAGCAACTTAATTTTGCGGTCGGCAGGCACCGTAAACTCTGCCGGATAAAATAGATGATCCTTGATATTCAAAGTGACCATTGGTGCCGTCTGGGCACCCTTACTTAGCGTCAGTACCAGTAAAAAACCTATGCTGATCGCAACTGACGATTGAATAGACCCAGTCATATTTATTAGATGTCCTGTGAGCTTGTTTGAAGAGCCGGAAAGCAGAGCGTAAAGGTCGTGCCCGTGGCAAATTTTCCTGAGGCGCCAACGGCAATTTCGGCACCATACAAGTCGGCAATGCGTTTAACGATTGCCAAGCCGAGACCACAGCCGACTTGCCCCGAAGTGTGGCGATCGCCACCGATGCGATAAAATCGTTGAAAAAGTCTTTCGTGTTCGCTTGCTGCAATCCCGGGGCCTGAGTCTTCGACAATCAACACTACCTTCTCTGATTGCTGTAGTATCCTGACCGATATCTGACCGCCGTTGGGAGTATATTTGTTGGCATTGCTAAGTAAATTTTGAATCAGTGTGGTCAGGGAAAACTCGTCGCCCATGATTCTATGGCTGTCACCCTCGAGTTCAATTTGCTGTTCTTTACTGGCGAATTTATCGTACTCTTCAGCGATAATTTGCTGTACCAAATCAGTCAGATTGAGCGCTTGAAAACCGCGATGGTATTCGTCTGGTGACGTTCGGTACAGGGCCAAAATCTGTTCCACCACATGCTCCAGTTGAGTGGTAATTTTACTTATCTCGGTGATTTCAACATGGGTGCCTGAGAGTTCGTGGCTAATATTATGGAGCTGAATTTTTAGACTGCTAATAGGGGTGCGCAATTCGTGGGCGGCATCTGAGGAAAACTGCTTCTCTCGCTGCAGGGACGATTTTAAACGCTCAAGCAGATCATTAGATGAGGTGATAATCCGCGTCAATTCCTGTGTCTTCACCGGTATTACAATAGGACTCAGGTCGTCTGCGCGCTTGCTGCCGAGTTCTCGGGCAAGGCGACTCATCGGCCGCAGGCCGCGGCTAACGACCAGCCAGATCAAACAGGCCAGAATAGGTAGTCCAATCATTGAGGGTAGAACTGATTTTAGAGCGATATTTTCCGCTAGACTAAAGCGAATATCTTGGCGCTCCGAAACAATGATGCGGCGGCCATTTTCACCACTGTCGTAACCATAGGTGCGCCAGCGATAGCCGCTAAAATTTTGATAGCCAAACCCCAGCTGCAGCTTGCCTAATACCTCGTGAGGGCTATTGCCGGAAACGGCTATAAGCTTTTTCCCCTGCCATACTTGAAAGGATGTAGCGCTGTTGATATTTATATTGTTGGCCACACCCTGGGGACTGATGTTGGCAATGAGCTTGGCCTTTTCAATCAGCTGGCTATCAAACAGCCGGTCGGCTTCCTCGAGGCTGGTTTGGTAGCCGCGCAGCGCAGTGATAAAACTAAATAGGGTCACCACAGCGAGAATAGTGGAAACCAAAAAGATGCGCATAGACTTCATGATGGGTTAATTCGATAGCCGACTCCGCGGACGGTTTTAATAAATTCGCTGCCGAATTTTTTACGCAGATTGTGAACATGAACTTCTAGCGTATTACTGGCCACTTCTTCGCCCCAACTGTAGAGTCTATTCTCTAATTTGCTGCGGGTTTGCACACGCCCTACATTCTCCATCAGGCTGCGTAGCAAACTGTATTCACGGCGCGATAACTCCATTGGTTGCCCGTTTTTTAGTACCGCGTTGGTGGTGATATCCAGCGAAACCTCGCCGACAGTAATTATTGAGACTTTGGCGCTGCCAAGTCGCCGTTCGAGCACCCGAAGGCGGGCTAGAAGCTCGTCCATCTCAAAGGGTTTGGCTAGATAGTCGTCAGCGCCGCTGTCGAGACCAATAATTTTTTCATCAATATGAGAGCGCGCAGTTAGCACTAAAATCTGCAAATCTAGGTGCTGACGGCGCATTTTTTTTAGTAAGTCTATGCCGTCCATATCGGGTAAGCCAAGGTCCAGAATAACAATGTCTGGCGGCTCAGTTTGCATAACATGCAGTGCGTCATGGCCGCTGGCCACAGCATTTACGGCATAATTTTGTCGACGCAGAGCCTTGCACAGGCCTGTCGAGAGAGAGAGGTCATCCTCAATTAACAAAATATGCATCGGGTGGCTGCCATTGTTAGAACTATTGTAGTTTTTTCAGCGCCTCAGCAATCTCTTGCTGTCGACCGCTGTCCGCGAGGGGGCGATTGTGCCGCGGCGCAGCATTTTGAGCTTTAATAAAGTACGCCACTGCCTCTTGCATACGGCCTTTAGCGACTAAGAACTCGGCGTAGAAGTAGTTACTATCTATGCCTTCAGGGTTCATAGCAATAGCTTGGCGCAAAAAATCTTCCGCCTTATTGTCGCTGCCAAAACCAATTGGCCAGCCGGGAACATTTAAATACAGCGTGCCAAGGCTTGTCAAAGCTGAACCCTGCATTGCGCTGAAGTCTATTGTGAGGGATTTTTCCAAGTCCCGCTTGGCGTCCTTTGCCAAGCTGAGCGCGCCAAGGCCCCCTTTGGCGCCAGCCAGGGTCGATTTAATAATACCGCTCCAGATAAGTGGCTCGGCCTGCTTTGGGTTGGCCTCGACCAGTGCTGTAGCTTTGCTTATCAATACTTCAAAAGCGCTGATCTGGTCTTTGCCGGTCACGGCATAATTTAATCTTGCCCACTCGGTTTGCAGGCCTAATATATCGCTCTCAAGATCTGCCCAGGCCGTTGGAGTAATGCATAGAGTGGCGAGCACGGTTGCACAAAACTGTCTGAGTTTTAGATATTGTCTGTTCACAAGCTTAACCTTCAATGCTGTTGTGTTGTTGATCTATGGCGTTTTTGATGACGGGTAAATTTTTGATCAGCGCCTTGGCCACGACATTGGGAAGCAGTCCATTTATTTTTACAAACAGCCGTTCTGGCCAGCCCATAAATCGCTGTGGTTGGTGTTTGTTGAGCTGCCTTAACAGCGCTTTAGCGACACTGATTGGATCATCCATGCTGTTACCTAGCTGCTTGTTCATAGCGCCGATTACCGCGGAATTGAGGTTGGTGTCAGTGGCGCGAGGGGCCAAATAACCGACATAGATACAACTGTCTGCAAGCTCCCGCTGCAGGGCCTCGGTAAAGCCACGGAGGCCAAATTTACTCGCGCAATAGACGCTAAAACCTGGGTGACCAATGCTGCCAAAAATAGAGCCAACATTGACAATAGCCGCTTGCTTGCGGATTTTAAGCAATGGAATTAAATCTCGGCAGAGCTGCATGGGCGAAAGTAAATTTGTGTTGATAATATTGTCTATGCTGGCTGGGTCTTGACTCTCAAAGTGATCCAGCGCAAGCACGCCGGCACAATTGATCAATATATCCAGCGGGATATCGCGGCAGTGCTCACTGATACTCTGTCGCCCCTCAGCATTATTAATGTCTGCCACTATTAGCTGGTGTGGTGCTGCAGATAGTTGTTGGCGAAGGGCGTTAAGGCTGGTCTCGCTGCGACCCACTAGGGACAGAACAGCACCCTGGTTGTCTAGGGCAATGGCCGCCGCTTTGCCGATACCGCCAGATGCGCCGGTAAGTAAAATATGTTTGCTGTTAAGATTCATTGTTTTTCTTCCGAGCTGTTCCCGAGCTGTCTAGGCTGCGAAAGACATCGCCGTATAATTTATAAAACACTTTTGCGCTGTGAATTATCTGCTCCTGATCGGCAGGCTGGTCGATGCGGTTCATCAGGCCCTTAAAGAACTCGACATGGTCCTGATCAAGCGAACCATGAGAGTACAGATAGGAGAACGCTTTCTTGGGCAAGCCCAGAGCACCGCGAATGGTATCCGCTGCACTATCGGCGAGGCTAATGCTGGTGCCTTCAAGCACATGCACCATGCCAAAAAAGCCCAGTGGATTGATCCGATTAATGCTGTCATAGGCATAGCTGACCATCAGTTCGGTAGCCATATTTGGCTTGCTGCGTCGCACCTTCTCCTTGTCGGCACCACAGGCAGCTATATCATTAAGCACCCATTCTTGGTGGCCAGTCTCCTCTTCAATATACTCACCTACAGCGACGCGTAGCCACTCTTGGCTTTCTGGTAGGCGCGATCCAGTGGCCATCAGTAGGGGCACCGTGTGTTTTACATGGTGGTAGGCTTGGCTGAGAAAAGCGATATATTCATCGACATTGACATCGCCTTTGAGGGCGCGAGCAATAATCGGTGCAGAAAATAGTTCGGCGCGTTGTTGCTCTGTTTCAGACTGTAGTCGGTCAAAAAAACTCATGTTTGGGATACCTGTAGGTTGGTGTCATAAAGGGCATTGAGCAGTGCTTTGTGGGCAGCAGTAATTGCCGACCGCACAGGTCTGCCGTTGTCGGTTAGTAATCCTGGCTTACTGCTCAGGGCTCCTGGCAAGCGCTGCCAGCGAAGGATGCGCGCATAGTCGGGAAGACTGTGATTAACACTGTCAATAAAGAACTGTATTTCACTATCAGTGAGCCGCGGGTCGCGCGGGTAGACGAGTGCCACGCAGTAGGGCCGTTCATCGCCAAACACCACAACATCAGCCAGAGCGATATTCGCCAGCAGCTGGCTTTCAACCCATTCAGGATTGATATTGCGGCCAAAACTTGAGATCAACAGATTCTTTTTGCGCCCGGTAACGGTTAAGTAGCCAGCACTATTCAATGAGCCCAGGTCTCCGGTATAAATATGTTGCTGGTGCCAACTGTCCGGCTGGCCGGCATAGCCGAGCATGGCATTGCCGGTGACAATAATTTCGCCATCAAGAATTTTTACCTGCAGATGGGCGAGGGTTTTGCCGCTGCTGTTGACTCTGCTATTGGTCGAGGTATTAAGGCTGACCACCGAGGCGCATTCAGATAAACCATAACCTTCATAGGCTGGGATATTACATTTATGTGCCTGCGCCATTAGCTGGGCCGAGACCCGGCCACCACCGACGGCAACAAATGTCAGCGAAGTTGGCGCTGTCCAGCCCTGAGCCACCGCTGCGACCATTAGCACCAATAGCTGGGGCGTAACAATAATACTGTTGGGTTGGTAGCGACCAATGGTCGCACAAAACAGCTGTGGGTCTATGTTGGAGCTGCCCTGAAAGCCAACCTCGGCAAGGGATGGAATGATCACTTGGCCGCCGGCAATCAATGGTGCGTATACACCGGCTATATTTTCCAGCAGAGTACTTAGGGGCAGTAGACAGAGATGCCTGGGTTTTTCCAGCGCCACTGTGTCGGCCAGTGCGCTGGCCTGAATAAATTGCTGCTCGGCGCTTAAACAAACCCCTTTTGGCTGGCCTGTCGAGCCGGAGGTAAAGGTTATTTTCTCAGTACCTTGGGGCAGCGACAAGCCGGTCTCGGGACGCTCAATGAAAAGCAGTTGTAGCTGCCCGAATACAGTTGCGCCGCGAGCATCAAGATCAAGGCCAGAGGCGGTTATAAAGTCTATTGCACTGTCGCAGATAACCAAATCAATGGCCACGGTGTTAAATACATGGGCAATCTGTTTTTGCGAGAAAAACGTCGGTATTGGCACAAGGCAAATAGAGGCTTGCTGGCAGGCCAGATCAACGCTTACCCAGGCACTGCTGTTGTCTGCGTAAAGAGCGACAAACTGACACTGCTGCGCCTTGAGTAGTACGCTTAATTCCGTGCAGCGCTCGAGCAGTGTGCCCAGGCTCAGGCTGCCATGACGATCTTCGAGTACCGTTCTCTGTTTGGCTATCTTAACACTAGCTTGGGCGCGCAGTAGCGCAGTTAAATTATTCACCCGACGTACGCCGCACTGCGGCAGCCAACGCAGCTATTTCATCTCTATAGAGCGCCAGAGTGGACGACCAGCGACTTGTGCTTAGCTGCCTGATACCACTACTTATATTGCCTGCCAACACCATAGGTCGCTGCTCATAGTAAGAACCCCAGTCGAGCTGATTGACGGGTGCTAGGTGATCCATGGTGGCTTCGCCCAGAGAGTGAAACTCAAAACCAAAACGCTCGAGAGATTTTTTCACCACTGGCGTGCCGGTAAAAGCTACCCACTCATAACCGGCCAGAGAGAGAACCTGAGTTAATAGGATAAACAGTAGCTGACTGGCACCTGCCTGGGTGGCCACCAGATTGCCAATCTCGACAATTTGGTTTAAGTGAACAGGAGTCTTAGCCTTGGTAGCTATGCACCGGTCAATGCGACGGTCAAGATACTGCTGCAAAAATAGTGGCTGAGCTGAAGCCGTCTGCAAGCCGAGGGCTGCCAGGGTTTTATTCCCCTGACTAAGGCTGAGCAAGGTCGGCATGAAATGACGAATGGTCGCCCTGTGAGAGAGTAAAAACTGCTGCGCTATATAATTTTCAATGATTTCCCTATTGTCGTGACTAGTCGTAAACATCTCGATTTTTTTAGTCGGCGGGGCAAAGGTAGTTGCAGCGGGCTGGCTCGCGTGGCGCTGTGGCCGCGGTTTGATTGCAATTGATAGTGCCATTTTTACTCTGCTATTTAGGGTTGTCTACTAAGCAGATTAAACAGCTCACCTTAAGGCATTATTAAGGAAAGAGATTTTTTGGATAAGACGATGATTTAGATCTTGTGAGGTCTTTTTTACAGTTTGTTAAGATCTTTAGGGGAATTCAGGATCAAGCAGGGCCAATTTGACCCCCCGGCCAGATTGCCAGAATTCGCTGCCCCCTTACGCTGTATTACCACAGGCCTGATTGGCTGGCACCGCGATATCCATCAGTTTTGGATTTGGTAGATCCAAACTATTCATTAAGTCTACATATTCAGCTTGGTTGGCGACCTGCAGTCTGGGGTTATGGTTTTTTTCTTCGCCAATAGTGCTCAGCGTCCAGCCCCTATAGTCGTGGCCTGGGTGGACTGTGCAACTGTCTGGCAGCTTTAATAGCCGATTAAACAGACTGTTGTATTGTTGCTCGGCATCACCATTCTGAAAGTCGGTGCGTCCAGTGCCACGAATTAATAAAGTGTCACCACTAAACAACATGCCACCTGTCTCGCTTGGCAGATAAAAACTGTAGGAGTCGTCTGTATGTCCGGGACTATAGATCGCCTCAAGTTTGATTTCGCCCACTGTTATCTGGTCGCCATCTTTAAAGGTCGCCGACAGACAGCTGGCCACGGCCTGCTCACCCATCATCGTGGTGCAGCCGGTGCGCTGGCGCAGTACTCCAAGGCCGGTTATATGGTCGGCATGGGTATGGCTGTCTAGAGCGATGCATAACTTGAGATCTAGTTGCTCCAGTAGCAACAGTGTTTTCTCGGTACTGCCCAGTACTGAATCAATTAGTATCGCCTGTCGGGTTTCTTCATCCCCAAGCAGATAGCTATAGGTGGATGACTCTGAGTCGAATAGCTGTCTAAAAATCATTATTAAAACACTCCATTATTAAACACTCCATTATTAAGCTAAGCCATTGATCAGTTTATTGGCGAGGGTTATGGCTGCGATGGCAATCAAAGCCAGAGCAAAAATCTTTTGTAATTGCGGGCCGGCAATTCTGTTAGCAATCAGACGCCCGCCTAACATTCCAAGCAAGCCGCCGAAACAGACCTGAGCTAAAAGCGGCCAGTCCAAGCTGTTATTACCTGCCGCAAAGCTGATAAATCCAGCGCCCCCAATCACGCAGATAATCAGCAGCGATGTGGCCACTGCCTGACGCATGGATACCTGGGATATAAACAGTAGTGCCGGTACGATTAAGAAGCCGCCGCCGACACCAAATAGGCCACTCAATAATCCCACCACCAAACCACAGCCGATTAATGCGCCGATGCATTTGTAGCTGGTATCGAATTGATCCTCTGGGCTAAAGCGACAGATAGGCTGTATCAGGTCATTGTCGACACTATGGCCGGAGCGAACTATGTTGGACTGCTCGGGCGCGGTGACGGTCTGGCGCCACATAATGCCGGCGATAATAAACGCCAGGGCGCAGAAGCTCGCAAGCAGGACCATGGGGGGTAGTTGGGAACCCAGCTGTTTGCCGATGGGGGCGATTAACGCACCGCCCAAGCCCAGAGAGATTGCCGGAACCCACAGAATATATTGGGCCCGCCAGTTGCTCAGTGTCCCGATAAGGGCGCTCACCGCGACCGCACCTAGGGCTATACCTATGGCATCATTAATTGGCAGGCCGAGTAGTAACATCAGCAGGGGCACGGCAAAGATTGAGCCGCCAGCGCCGGTTAGTCCCAGCACTAAGCCAATCACCAAGCCTATAAGCACTGACATACTTAGTTATTCCAAGGCATACGTGCGAGCACCATGCCCATGCCGCAGCTGTCGGTGACTCCGGCGAATACCAAACCTGCGCCGACAAAGGCGGACAGACCATAAAATCCAGGGTTAACAGCAGTGCCAAGAATAACGCCTATTAGCACCAGTGACCCGGCGGCGATACGCACCTGGCGCTCTAGAGAGATAACATTGCCGGCGCCTTTAGCTATATCAATACCCTGTTGTTTCAAAGCGTTCATACCACCTTCAACAATCACCAGTGGATTGTCTAAATCGCCCTGTAATTGCTCAGCAGCTTTGGCAGCGCGCTGGCCGCTGGCGCAGAGCAAGTACAGCGGTTGGCTTGAGTCATGGCCCTGTTTTTCAAGGTAATCTCGCAGTTCTTCGCTGTTTAACGTCTGCAATGGAAAATGGGCGCAGTCCGGCAAAAATCCACTCTCAACTTCGGCATGAGTGCGCAGGTCAATCACCTGTAATTTACTTTCGGGAGACTGTTTCTGTTGCTTGAACTCACTGGCAGAAATAGTAGTTGTTGGCGGGTTTACTGGACTGTTCATGGAATACCTCGGTTAAATTCTA
>Ga0233426_10003256_pt1 | contig 12974 bp, 10 predicted proteins | sample SI_118_April2016_6_FD_179875 | JGI IMG/M metagenome (GOLD analysis project Ga0233426, IMG submission 179875) | Seawater microbial communities from Saanich Inlet, British Columbia, Canada - SI_118_April2016_10_MG | ecosystem: Environmental > Aquatic > Marine > Inlet | place: Canada: British... | reverse complement strand
AAGGACCTCAAATGGGATGAATCCAGGCAGTCTTATGACTATGGCGAGATCAACTGGGATGAGTTTTACCGCGTCATTCAAGGCGATGGCCCCTGCAACAGGCAAAGGCTTATAGCCAGAAACAAAGCCCATAATGAAGGACAGTGGGTTAGAGAAGCCGCCACCGCATTTGCCGCCAAACAAGCCGCAAGAAAATCAGTAAATCAAGCCTCATGAGCGATACCAGCAACTGGCCCCTATGGGAGGTCTTTGTCCGAAGCAAAAATGGACTAGCACACAAGCATGCTGGCTCCCTTCATGCTCCTGACGCCGATATGGCATTGAAAAACGCCAGAGACGTCTACACCCGACGAAGTGAGGGTGTGAGCCTATGGGTTGTGCCTTCCGAGGCTATCACCGCATCGTCACCTGATGAAAAAGACCTGCTTTTCACACCGGCAGACGACAAAGTTTACCGCCACCCAACCTTTTATGACATTCCAGATGAAGTGGGACACATGTGATGATTTAACCAACTACGTTCTTCAGTTAGGGGACGATGCTTTGGTTTTAGGGCATCGCCTGTCTGAATGGTGTGGTCACGGACCCATCCTGGAACAGGACATTGCCCTGAGCAACATCTCCTTAGACTTGATTGGCCTGGCCCGGCAGTATTACCAATACGCAGCTGAACTGATTGGCGGTGACATGACGGAAGATCACATTGCCTACCTGCGCGACGTGGGCGATTTCCACAACCACAGCATGATGGAGCAACCCAATGGACACTGGGGCGACACATTGGTTCGTCAATGCCTGTATGATGTTTTTCATCAGGATTATTTAACAGCACTGACCCGTTCATCTGACCAGCGACTCGCAGCCATCGCCGTGAAAGCCCTCAAAGAGGTGAACTACCATGTGCAGTTCAGCAGTGAGTGGTTGATTCGCCTAGGAGACGGCACCCAAGAGAGCCATGACAAGGTGCAGAATAGCCTGCAAGGTTTAATGACTTACAGCGCAGAATTCTTTCAAGCATCCAAGGCGGACGTATGGGCATTGAAACAAGGGGTTGGCCCCGATGTGGCAGCCCTGAAGCCTGGATGGGATAGCCGCATGGACGCCTTGATTTCACAAGCGACTCTGAGCCGACCTGCTGCAGACGCCGCCATCTGGCAAGGCAAAGAAGGATCTCATGGCGAGTTCCTTGCCCTGCTGTTGTCAGAGATGCAATCCCTGCCGAGGTCCTACCCGGATGCCACATGGTAGGGGACGACCCTCATGGGTGGTGGGCATGCCTTGAAGGGGTGCCCGATCCAGAAATCCCCGTCATATCCATTGTGGAACTGGGTGTCGTCAGAGACATCCGTCAAGGCGAACACGGCATTGACGTTGATCTGTCGCCAACCTACACCGGCTGTCCCGCCATGGATATGATGGCAGAAGATGTTCAAAAGTCCTTGGCAGAGAAAACAGGGCAACAAGTTCAGGTCCACCTGGTGATTGACCCCCCATGGACCACCGATTGGCTGAGCGAATCCACCAAGGACAAGCTCCGAGCCTATGGCATTGCTCCCCCTGTCGGTTCCACCAGTGACAAAAGGGAGCTGTTTGGCCCGCCCGCTCAGGTCAGCTGCCCCAAATGTCAAAGCGCTCAAACCGAACGGGTTTCTGCCTTTGGGTCTACCGCATGCAAGTCCCTTTACCGATGCCTGGATTGCCAGGAGCCCTTCGATTATTTCAAATGTCATTGAGGGTTTAAAAAGGGAAACATGAGGAATGCCTGAGAATGCCGAACTTTGCCACAGTCTCAACCCACCCATCATGGACAACACCCTTCGCTCCCACACAGAGAATGGCCTCTGTACCATCACCCTGAATCGACCAGAGGTTTTCAACGCCTTCAACCGAGACATGGCCCTGGCCCTGCAGGCTGAACTATCCCTGTGTGCCGGCGATGACAGCATCAGAGCTATTTTATTGACAGGTGAGGGCCGCGCATTTTGCAGCGGTCAGGACTTGGCTGAAGCCACAGACCCATCCGGCCATTCGCTGGACACCATCCTCAGCGAGCACTACAACCCCTTGGTGCTGGCCATGCGCGCCATGCAAAAACCTATCGTGGTGGCCGTCAACGGTGTGGCTGCTGGCGCAGGCGCCAACCTGGCACTCTGTGGCGACGTGGTCTTTGCAGGTCATTCGGCGAAGTTCATCCAAGCCTTTGCGGGTATTGGACTGATACCCGACACTGGCGGAACGCTGACCTTGCCGCGCCTGGTGGGCTTTGCAAAAGCCAGCGCCTGGATGATGACCGGTGACCGCATTGGCGCTGAAGAAGCAGAACGGCATGGCATGATTTACCAAGCGGTAGCTGATGCCGACTTGATGGCGGTGGCAACAGCCGCTGCCCTGAAGCTGGCCAGCCAACCCACCAAGGCTTTTGCTTTGACCAAGCAAGCCCTCAATGCCGTGGTTTTCCCTGACCTCAAAGCACAGCTAGAGCTTGAGCGACGCTTGCAAAACATTGCGGGCGAAAGCCATGATTTCAAAGAAGGCGTGACCGCTTTCTTGGAGAAGCGCAACCCCCAATTCAAAGGACATTAAGATGAAGCCATTCAAGCAAGCCACCATTGTTGGGGCAGGCGCCATGGGGCGCGGCATTGCACAAGTCCTGGCGGAAGCCGGGGTGAACGTCACGCTCTATGACACCCACGAGTCTGCCTTGACCTCTGCCATCAAGCAGCTAGAGTCCGTTTACAGCCGATTGGTTGACAAAGGCCGACGCAGCAGAGAGTCCTGTGATGAGGCATTAGCACGCATTACCACCATTGTCAACTTCAAAGACGCGGAAGGCTCTGACCTGGTGATTGAGGCCATCGTTGAATCCTTGGATGCTAAACGATCCGTCTTTCAGATGGTTGACGATGTGGTTAGCGAGGACTGCGTGCTTGCCACCAACACCTCTTCCTTGAGCATTGCCGCCATCAGCGCCGGCGTGAATAATCCAGGACGCGTGGTGGGCTTGCATTTTTTCAACCCTGCGGCTTTGATGCCTTTGGTAGAGATTGTGCCCTCATTGGCCACCGATCCCGATGTCCTTGCACGCTGCCAGTCTGCCGTGAAGGCTTGGGGAAAATCTGGCGTGGTCGCTGCTGACAGTCCGGGATTCATTGTCAATCGCGTGGCAAGGCCCTTTTACGCTGAAGCCTTGCACATACTTGAAGAAGGTCTTGCCGACGTGCCAACCATTGACTGGGCCATGCGGGAGATTGGTGGATTCAAAATGGGCCCCTTTCAGCTGATGGACTTGATTGGCCATGATGTCAATTATGTGGTGACTGAAACGGTTTGGACACAATTTTACTTTGACCCAAGATTCAGGCCCAATCTCACCCAAAAACGCTTGTTGGACGCGGGATGGCTTGGCCGGAAATCCGGCAAGGGCTTTTACGATTATGCCGATGGCGCGAGCAATCCTTCTGCCACCGAAGACCGGGCATTGGGTCAGGTTATTGTTGACCGCATCACTGCCCTGCTCTTCAATGAAGCGGCAGATGCCCTTTACCGAAACATCTGTTCAGCATCCGACCTGGAAACAGCCATGCTTCGCGGCGTGAACTACCCCAAAGGGCTTTTGCAATGGGCCAACGAAACGGGCCTTGACACCATCGTGGACCGACTGAATGCTTTGCGAGATCGCACAGGCGACCCCCGCTACCGACCCTGCCCTTTGCTTGTCGATAGGGCAAGCAACAATCAACCATTTGAATGCTGACGCATCATGTCTGACAACATCCTAACCATCCAAGAAGCCATTCAACAAGTCCGTTCCTGGACCCAGGACCGCTTCGCTGCAGAACTCAGCGACTTCATGGATGAGCAGCCAGCGCTCTTTGCTTTTTTGCTTAACCTATCTGAAGAGTTTGAGGACCAGGCGCATGATCTGCTGGTTCGCTCAGCCTTGATTTTACGTGAAGGCTTCACGATTGCTGACATTCCCGTGAAAACCATCACAGATGCCATCATTGAGGATGCCACCAGGGACGTCACGGAAAGCATGGGGGCAGATGATGCGGCGGACCTCATTGATGCGGAAAACATGGCTCGCCGATCGCGAAGCCCCTTTGTGTTTCAGGAGGTTCGGCAGTATTTGCACGATCAACTGACCCTTGATGCGGAGAAGGACGTGCTCGGTGAGTACAACCTTTTGATTGTGGTGGATGTGATGATTGGCTGCTTTGAAGAGGCATTGGACTTGGGTGACGATGCGGATGCTGAGGCAAAAAATAAGTAACTTCCCGCATGCCTAATTCGAAACAGATTGTTGACGCCATGATGGCTAATGATGCCTTCAGCCAATGGCTAGGCATTGAGGTGGTCGACACCTCTCCAGGCTCTGCCACCCTGCAGATGACCCTTAGGGATGACATGACCAATGGGTTTGGTGTGGCGCATGGCGGCATCAGTTATTCCTTAGCAGATTCTGCCCTGGCCTTTGCTAGCAATGGGCATGGTCAGCACGCTATATCCGTTGAGACCAGCATCTCACACGCTAAACCCATTCGGGTTGGCGACCTGCTCGTCGCCACGGCTGCCGAGCGTCAACGAGGCAAGTCGTTGGCTCGTTACGATGTAACGGTGACTGTCCAAGACAAGCCCGTTGCCCTATTCAAGGGCACAGTTTTTATTCAATCAACCCAATGGTGATTTTCCCATGAACGCATACCTCATTGATGGCATCCGAACCCCTGTGGGGTCTTTTGGCGGTGCCCTTGCTCCTGTCCGAGCTGACGACTTGGCCGCTCACGTGATCCAAGCTTTGATGGAGCGACACCCTGACCTTGCCCCTGCGGCCATCGACGATGTCATCATGGGCTGCGCCAACCAGGCGGGTGAAGACAACCGAAATGTCGCTCGCATGGCAAGCCTGTTGGCGGGCCTTCCCTCAACGGTGCCTGGCGAGACCATCAATCGGCTTTGCGCCTCGGGCCTCAGTGCCTTGGTACATGCCGCTCGCGCCGTGGCTTCTCGCGACGGCGACCTCTTCATTGCTGGCGGCGTAGAAAGCATGACCCGCGGCCCCTATGTGATGAGCAAGTCTGGCCGGGCTTATGGCACAGATAGCAAGCTGTACGATTCCAGCTTTGGCTGGCGCTTCATCAACCCAAAAATGCAAGACAACCATGGCACGGAAGCCATGGGAGAGACAGCAGAAAACTTGGTTGAGGCCTACAGCATCTCCCGCGAGGACCAAGACGCCTTTGCTGTTTGGAGTCAGGAAAAAACCGCCAAAGCTCATGCCAGCGGGTACTTTGAGGGAGAGATTGTGCCCGTGAGCATTCCCCAACGAAAAAAGGACCCCATTGTGGTCTCTCAGGATGAATTCCCTAAGCCCAACAGCAGTTTAGCCGCCCTGGCAGGCCTGCGGCCAGCATTCCGCAAGGATGGCAGTGTGACGGCAGGCAACTCAAGCGGTCTCAATGATGGCGCTGCCGCCTGTTTGGTTGCCTCTGAAGCGGCTGTCCAAGCCCACGGACTTACCCCCCTGGCACGGATTGTGGCCTCTGCCGTTGTTGGCGTGGAGCCCCGCACCATGGGGATTGGCCCCGTGCCAGCCACGCAAAAAGCCTTAGCTAAAGCCGGCCTTTCCCTGGACGACATGGACATCATTGAACTCAATGAAGCCTTTGCTGCACAAGCGCTCGCTTGTTCCCGGGCCCTTGGCTTGGATGATCGCGACCCCCGCATCAACCCCAACGGCGGCTCGATCGCTATTGGCCACCCCTTAGGCATGTCTGGCGCGCGATTAGCCTTGACGGCAGCAAGGCAGCTGAAAGCCCGCAAAGGCAAGTACGCACTGGTAACCATGTGCATTGGTGTAGGCCAAGGCTATGCGGTGATTCTAGCAAACCCCGAAGTCTGATGTTTTACGCATTCAAAGGCATGGTTCCCGTGGTCGATCCTTCGGCCTTTGTACACCCCCAGGCCAATGTCACTGGCGATGTTTGGGTTGGCAAGGATGTCTACATTGGTCCCGGCGCAGTGCTCCGTGGAGACTGGGGGCGCATCACCATCAAAGAGGGCGCTAATGTGCAGGAAAATTGCATCATCCATTCTTTCCCTGGAAAAGACGTGATTTTGGAGAAATCCGCCCATGTTGGCCACGGCGCAATCATCCACGGAGCTTTTTTGGGTGAAAATTGCCTCATTGGAATGAATGCTGTGCTCATGGATGATGTCCAAATCGGGAAAAATTGCCTCGTTGGCGCCCTGGCTTTTGTCAAGGCGCGGACCATTGTGCCTGACGGGGCGGTGATGGTTGGAAACCCTGCAAAAATGGTTAAGCAAATGTCAAAAAAAGACATCGCATGGAAAACGGAAGGAACCCAATGGTATCAAAGACTCCCTAAGGAGTGTCATGACACATTGACACCTTGCCAGCCCCTGCAGAAAGCGGACCTCAATCGCCCGAGAGGTTCCGGCGGACTTGAGCCTAAATCTTGATTTTTCGATAATAAATTGACCCTTACGGCTTGGTTCTATTGAAGTTTTTAAGGTTGTTAACCGTCTATTGTTGAAAAAATGCCTAAGTTTAACGCCTAACAAAAATCACTCAAACTCAGTTCGTATGAAAAACCGTACTCTACGCTGGTTGTCAACAGCCCTTATGTTAGTGGCGCTGCCAGCCTTCGGCCAACTCTCCGGAACCTATACCATTGACGCCTCAGGCTCAGGTACTTCCAACTACACCACCTTCGCTGCTGCGACAACTGCCCTATCTACTTCGGGCGTCAGTGGTCCTGTTATCTTTAACGTTGCATCGGGCACCTACACTGAGCAGGTGACGATTCCAGCATACACAGGAACATCAACCACGAATACGGTAACATTCCAGGCTAACCCGTCAAATACGACTGCAGCCACTGTGACCTATTCTCCTGCATCTTCATCAACCAACTGGACGATTCGTTTGGACGGCACAAGCAATGTGACGATCAAAGGCCTAGTTATCACCACAGGTGGAACCACATACGGTCGCTTGATTGATCAGTATGGCGCTAACACGAACATTTCCTTGATTGACAACACCTTGACTGGTGCTGCAGGAACAAGCACCAGCTCTTACTTCGCGGGCATTTACTACACATACAGTGCCACCACAGAAGCAAAGGGAAACTGGACCATCACGGGTAACACAATCTCTAATGTGTCTTACGCTACGTATATCTACGGAAAGTCATACACGACATCGATGGACACCATCGTTTTTGATGACAACACCATTAGCATGACCTACTATGGCATTTACCTCCGCTACGCAAAGTACCAGCATGTTCATGATAACACTGTGACCTATACATTAACTGGAACTGGTGGTTATAACTACCTCTACTACGCATCTGTTGGCCTAGATGTACAAAACAATGACATCAACAACTGCCGTTATGGTTTTTACTGTTACGCCGCTCCACCTTCAGGTGGCACGCCGGCTAACTATCTTTTCAAAAACAATGACCTTGAAGCAACCTATTACGGTATCTATGTTAGCGGTAGCGGGTCATCGAGTTACACGCAGCCTGGTCATGTTTTGATCCAAAACAACAACATAGTTTGTGGCGGTACGTCATCAAGTTATGGTATTCGACTATCGTATATAAACTCTACAAGCAGCAATCGCTCATTGGTTGAGAACAATATGATTGCATTGAATTCCACTTCAACTACTTCTTCTCAATATGGCATCTATCCTTACCATATTGGTAATGTAGATTTTTTCCATAATTCTGTTTCTGTCTCTAATGGCTCTGCAACCTCTGGACGTGCATTGTATATGAACAAGTCTACGTCTACATCTTACTTCACTGCTGCTGGCAACGTTTTCAAGAACAACATCTTCACCAACTCTGGCGGAGGTTATGCGGCAGAAGCATCTAGCTCCGCAGTTGCAGGAACATATTTTACAGCAGACTACAATGTCTACAACGCAACAGGCACTAACCCGTTCAAGTACAATAACTCAGCTGCTACGACATTAGCCGCATGGCAAACAGCCACATCGCAGGATGCTAACTCTGCATATGGTGATCCTTTGTTCAACTCAGCAACTGACTTACACGTACAAGGCACAGTGGCCAACAATACCGGCACTTCTGTTGGCACATTGACTGACATCGATGGCGATACCCGCTCAACCACCACACCTGACATTGGTGCTGACGAATATGCCCCATTGACTTGCTTTGGCGTTTCAGGGCTTACGGCAGCTAATATTTCAGATGTTGGTTTTGACGCAACATGGACCTCTAACAACACCACAACCATTGGCACCCAAGCGCGTTACCGCCTAAGCGGAAGCACAAGCGCATGGACCACCGCCTCTGGAACAACAAACAGCATTTCATTCTCTGGCCTTTCAGCAGCAACTGCTTACGACTATGCAGTACGTGAGATTTGCGCTATCGGCGATACCTGCGTTTGGAGCGTTAGCTCAACAGTTACAACTGCCCTATGTGCAGCGACTAGCCAGTGTCAGTACATGGTTTACATGACTGACTCTTATGGTGACGGATGGAATGGCAACGAATTGGTGTTCACACAATCTGGTGTTGCAGTAGGAACAGTTGGTGCTGGCTTCACTACTGGCTCTGCAGCCACTGACTCTATCAGTCTGTGTGACCTAGAATCTACAACTGTCACACTGGATGCTGGTTCTTACACATCTGAGATTGGTTTTGTTGTTGTTGGTCCCTACGGTGACACTTTGTTGACTCATGCTGCGGGTTCCCCGGGCCCAACCAACGGCTATAACTTTGGTTCGTTCTTGGCTTACTGTAGCACTTGTGCTATCGTCACAACCCTGCCTTACACTGAGAACTTTGACGACACCACATCTTGGGTTGTTAGTGGCTACAACGGCGTCTTTGACGATTGCTGGACGCCGACTCCAAGTACAGGCTTTGTTTACCGCTGGGTTAGCTCTACAGGAGGCACACCGTCTTCAGCTACTGGTCCATTGTCAGGCTCTGGCGGAGCAGGTCAATACATCTACACAGAGTCCTCGTATGGAACTGCTGGAGCTATTGCAACGGTAGAGATGCCTAACATGCAGCTCACTGACTCTCTGTTGGTTTTCTCTTTTGACTACCACATGACTGGCGCTACAATGGGCAACCTGTATGCTGAGTATGATGCCGGAAGCGGCTGGGTCACCTTTGACTCTATTATTGGCCAACAACAGGCCTCACAGTCTGCCGCTTGGATCACACACAACAGCCTGCTAACTAATCCAACTGGCGTGTTTAATATCCGCCTCCGCGGGGTAAGAGGAGCGAGCTTTACCGGTGACATAGCCTTTGATAATGCCTCTGTAGATGTGCTTGCTTGCATGGATCCCTCCGGATTGTCTGCTAGCAATGTCTCTAACACTTCATTTGATGTGGCATGGTCGAGTATCAATAGCTCACCACTGAGTTATGAAGTGCGCTACCGTTCAACAGGTGCCACCACCTACATGAGCAATGGTGCATCTGCATCGATTACAGGTTTGACAGCAGGAACATCTTACGATGTGTCTGTTCGTGAGATCTGTGCTGTGGGTGACACCTCTGGTTGGTCAGCTGACTTGGCTGTTTCAACTACGCTTTGTGCTGCTGCCGACCAATGTCAATACATGGTTTACATGACTGACTCTTATGGTGACGGATGGAATGGCAACCAATTGGTGTTCACACAATCTGGTGTTGCTGTTGGCACATTAGGTGCTGGCTTCACTACTGGCAGTGCCGCCACTGACTCTATCAGCCTGTGTGACTTGACGTCTGCCACTGTTACTTTGAACCTTGGTTCATGGTCTGGTGAAATTGGTTTTGATGTTGTCGGGCCTTATGGTGACACGTTGCTTTCTCACACTGCTGGCACCACCTTGACTAGTGGATACAGCTTTGGCTCATTCTTAGCTTACTGTAGCTCTTGCCCGCTTGTTACAAGCTTACCGTGGTTTGACAGCCTTGACAGCACATCAGTCTTGAATGCCTGCTGGAACTTCAGCTCTGACGCAAATGGTCCATATTGGGCCACGTCAACTGCTGGCACAGGTTCTTCAGGAACAGGCCCGTTGGCACCTTCTGGCGGAACAGGTCAATACATCTTCCTTGAGACTTCTGGAGGCTCAGGTGGCTACTATATGTCTGGCTACGCAAACTTGCCACTTATGAATGTCAGTGACACATCACTTGTCCTGTCCTTTGATTACCACATGTACGGTGCAACTATGGGTACCCTGTTTGTTGAGCAGTACGATGGTAGCACATGGAATATCGTTGACTCAATCTCGGGTCAGCAGCATGGTATACAATCTGCAGCTTGGTCAATCAACAATAGCTTGATCTCCCATGGTGGTGGTATCCTTGAGTTGCGTCTTCGCGGCAAGAAGTTAATTGGATATACATCTGATATGGCTGTTGACAATGTGTCTCTTGACGTGTTGAGCTGTATGGATCCAAACGGCCTGTCTGCAAGCAACATCACCACATCTTCATTTGATGTGGCGTGGAGCAGTATCAATGCTTCACCATTGAGCTATGAGGTTCGTTACCGCGCAAGTGGTGGTTCAGCCTACACAAGCAACGGCGCTTCTGCATCCGTATCTGGTTTGACGGCCGCATCTTCATATGATGTGTCTGTTCGTGAGATCTGTGCTGTGGGCGACACCTCTGGCTGGTCAGCTGACTTGGTTGTTTCAACAACCGTCTGCGATCCAACAGATCAGTGTGGTTACATTGTTTACATGACTGACTCTTATGGTGATGGCTGGAATGGCAACTCACTGAATTTCGTTCAGTCGGGTACCGTTGTCGGCACAACAGGTGTCAACTTTGCTACAGGCTCTGCCTTGACTGATACGGTCATGCTATGTAGCCAAGACTCTGCCTCTGTCCTCTTGAACCTTGGTTCATGGTCTTCAGAGATAGGCCTTGATGTAACCAACCTGAATGGCGACACCTTGGTATCCCATACAGCTGGTGCAACGTTGACTAATGCTTACAACTTTGGCACATTCTACGCTGACTGCCGCACACCTGCGACATACACAGTCTCCGTGAACATGGCGAAGGAAAGCATCCACCCATCTGGCGTTCGTATTGCGGGCAACTTCCAGGGATGGAATCCTGCTTCAACAGCGATGGCTGATCCTGACGGTGATGGCATCTATGAGTACACGATCAACACCTTCCTGGGTGAGCATCTTGAGTACAAGTTCATCAACGGCGCCGCATGGGGTTCTGATGAAAGTGTGCCTAACGATTGCCGCTACAACGGTTCTTGGAACCGTGGTGACAGTGTTGCTAACCTTGCTGACACGGCAGCGGTTGTATGCTTCGCAGCATGTACCGATTGTCAGATCAATGTCACCTTCTCGGTGAATATGGCTTGGGAAGTTGCAAATGGCATCGTAAGCGGAGACTCAGTCCACGTTGCTGGTTCATTCCAGGGATGGGATCCAGCAGTAACTGTAATGCTTGACACCAATGCAAACGGTATCTATGAAGTGACGGCTACTATGCCTATCAACTCCAAGATCTATTACAAGTACATCAACGGCAAGACATGGAATGATGCTGAAGCATCAGGTGACCTGTCTGCCTGTGGTGAAGACGACGGATTCGGTGGCAACAACCGCGTAGACAGCCTAGGTGTCACTGACACCGTGCTTGGCGTGGTTTGCTTCACCAAGTGTTACGACTGTTCAGTTGGCCTTCCTGAGCCAATGGCAGGTATCACACTTTACCCGAACCCAACTGTTGGCGAGTTCACACTCGAGCGCAGTGAGTTGGCTGGTGACGTTGAAGTAACGGTTGTTGACATGCAAGGTCAATTGCTCCGCGCCACCGAGTGGGCTGCTGGTAAAGCTGAACTTGACATGGACCTAAGCGATATGGCTTCTGGTGTATACATGATTCGTTTGAATGCTGACGAAGGTGCCCGCACCATGCGTGTTGCCATCCAGCGATAAGCGAAAGCTCTATTGAATTGAAGGCCGCTCCGAAAGGGGCGGCCTTTTTTTGTGCCTACGTTTTCCCTATGGTAGGTATCTTTATGGTTATGAAAAACCATTTCCCCCTAATGCTTGTGCCTGCCTTGATTGCCTCATGTGTCAATTATTCAGGCCATGAGCCATCACCGGTTGCCTACCCGGAGTCGCGCTATGACTCCAGCGACGTGAAGACCACCATTGGTCACGACGTAGCTGACCCCTATGGCTGGATGGAAGATGACCGGTCTGAAGAAACAGCTGAATGGGTAGAGGCGCAGAATGAGGTAACCTTTGCGCACCTGGAAGAGATCCCGTTCCGCGCTGCCTTGCGTGACCGCTTGTCTGCCCTATGGAACTACGCCAAGCGCGGTGCCCCATTCATTGAGGGTGACTACCGGTACCATTACCGCAATGATGGCTTACAAAATCAATACGTTATTTACCGTGTTCCTGTCGCTGGTGGAGATGAAGATGCTGTTGTGTTCTTGGACCCCAATACTTTTTCTGAGGATGGCACCACCTCATTGGGTGGCGTTTCATTCAGCCCCGATGGCAGCCTGGTTGCTTACCAAATCAGTGAAGGTGGCAGCGACTGGCGCAAGGTCATCGTCCTTGATGCCGTGACCGGCAACCGCTTGGGTGACACCTTGGTGGACATCAAGTTTTCTGGCCTGGCTTGGCTTGGCAATGCCGGCTTCTATTACAGCTCTTACGAGAAGCCTGAAGAGGGTTCTGCCTTATCAGGCATGACCGACGTGCACCGCTTGTTTTATCACCGCCTAGGCGATGCACAAATCGAAGATGAATTGATCTTTGGGGGTGCGGACTTGCCAAGGAGATATGTTGGGGGGTTTGTCACCGATGATGGTGACTGGTTGGTTGTGACAGCTGCCGTGTCGACCACTGGCAATGAACTCTATGTGCAAGATCTGCGCGACGCAGACGGCGCCCTGGCGCTGAT
>Ga0233426_10003243_pt1 | contig 12999 bp, 10 predicted proteins | sample SI_118_April2016_6_FD_179875 | JGI IMG/M metagenome (GOLD analysis project Ga0233426, IMG submission 179875) | Seawater microbial communities from Saanich Inlet, British Columbia, Canada - SI_118_April2016_10_MG | ecosystem: Environmental > Aquatic > Marine > Inlet | place: Canada: British... | reverse complement strand
GATTTGAGTGCTCTCTTATAGAGTCTTGATTCATGCCAAGAAGGACCACACGTTGCGATATATCGGCTGGTCAAAGCACAATTACGAGGCGCACCGGCTATACATTGATGTCGTTTAGGATTGAGTTCGATGTATGTGGGATGTTGTTGTCTTTGGCTTGGCCTTTGCCGTTCTGGTTGTTTTTTCTGCCTGGCGGTGGTATAAGAGTGGAGAATTTGGTAATTTTGTCGTGTTCATGAAACTCGCCACATCTGCAAAAAATGACCTCTTTGATGGCGAAACCAAAACCTTCGTTGTGTCAACGAACGGGACCGAACGCACGGTTGGCGTCAAAACCATTCACGATGCATTCAGCAAGATATTTGTCCCATCCTCGACCGTGAGCAAGCTCTATTTTGGACCCCAGCGCGAATCGGGGCTTCATGTTGAATACTCCATTTCCACCGAGGGCAGGGGTGATGTCCTGCGGTTGAGCGAAAAAGAGGGTGAGAAGGTCATCAACACCTCGGAATTCAACTTGGACCAACAAAAGGGCGCTGTACAAGCGATGGAAATGATTGTCAGCCTCGTTGGTCGAATGGGTGCAACACCAGCCAATTGGTGGGATACAGCGGACCTCAAGACGTGATCAAGCGATCACCTCGGTGAACTGTTGGACACATCGTGGAGTATGGCCGACCATATAGCAACCCGAAAATCCACTTTTACTTCTGCTTCTTCAAGCAGAAAAAGACGGACACACCAACCCAGTGTCCGAACTTTTGATCGTCGCGTGAATGTATATAGTAAGCCTGAGAAATCTAAATTGATGGCTAAGCAGAAACAAGCAGAAGAATGCGTTCTCTACCTTCGAGTATCAACAACTCGTCAAGCGGAGGATGGAGTGAGCATAGATGCTCAAATTGCCAAAGGAAAAGCGAACGCAGAATCTCATCAGCGAGCGAACCACGATGGCCCTACAACATCTCAAAGATACAGGACGGCGATTCACATGGGACAAATACGGTTGGGATGTGGACGAGGACAACAACTTCATCGAGAATGAAAAAGAACAGTATTGGATTGAATACATCAAGGTGCGATATCATGAGGATGATATCTCGATCTCTCTAATTGCAAGAGAATTGAACACTTGTGGAGTTCCAACCAAACGTGGAGGAGAGTGGCCTCACAAATAAGTCTCAAGAATTATCAGGCGGGGGGTAAATCACTGACTATAATAACGGTTGACGTTTGGAATAAACATTAGGAGTGGGAAACATCAAAAAACATTTCGTCAACTCGGATTCAAGGAAAATTGAAAAATTATTCGATACGGAATCAGTTGATTTTGTTGTAACCAGCCCACCTTACTGGGCAATCCGAGATTATGGCTACGACAATCAAATTGGGTTTCAGCAATCTTATGATGACTACCTTGAGGACATGAAAAAAGTGTTCCAAGGATGTTATAGTATTATGAAAGATGAGCGATGGATTGCCATAAATGTCGGCACAGTGGTCTCAAAAGAGGGTATGAAATTTCTATCAGGAGATGTGGTAAGAATCTGTGAAGAAATTGGTTTCATTTTCAGAAAGGATATCATTTGGAACAAACCGAGGGGTCAAACCAAATGGCAACGAGGCGGTACCCAATTTACCACGAACCCATTTCCTCGCCATTTCAATACGAATATCAATCATGAATTTATATTGCTCTTCACCAAGGGTGATGTGCCCAGAAGAGGTCGTGAAGAAGCTGATCGATTAACTGCAGATGATTTTGGACCATATGTCGATTATGAACGGCCATACCTCCGGGCAGTAGCATATAGCGTATGGGACATAACTCCAGTTAACTCGCCTCGTTTGGATGAAAAGCACGCGGCCCCATTTCCCGAAGAAATTCCTCGTCGTTTGATCGAACTATTTACTTATCCGGGAGAGGTTGTGCTAGACCCGTTCGCTGGAGCAGGAACGAGTCTTAGAATTGCTAAGGAACTTGGAAGAATCCCAGCTGGAGTAGAGATGTCTAAAGTCTATTACGCTGCAGCTGTTAAGAGGTTAAGCGAGGTGCAACCTCGCGACAGCAAACAAATTCTGTCAAAAACAGCTAGTCGATTCACAAAAACACCCAATGAGCAGTTAGACTTTTTCGATAAAGAGGTCAATAAGCTTGAAAAGAAAATAAAAGATATCTGCAAGAATGATGATGCTCCTTCGGTGACTAACCAAATAAAGCGTGCAGAAAAGAGAATCAAGGCATTAGAGCGTCAGTTACAGAACATCAAAAAGGTAAGTGCAAAAGCCAACATCGGATTAAATAAATGGGCTTTAGAAAACAATACAGAAAAGAATTTCCAAAAGATGACTGTTGCTGAATTGAAAGCCGAATTAAAGTCGAAAGGTTTGTCAATCTCAGGCAAGAAATCAGAACTTATTGAGCGACTCAAGTAGGGGGGTTGAAACTGGCGCACATCGAAGTTCCATTGGTCGAAGGTAAGAGAGAAGCCTCTTACCAAATGCATCGTTACTATGCTAGGAAACCTTCGAACATTGTTTCTGCTTACATTCAAGCCTATTCTCAAACAAATGATACTGTTCTTGATTTGTTTTCGGGAAGTGGCGTAACTGGTGTCGAATCTATACGTGCAGGTCGAAATGCCCACGTTGTTGATCTCAGTCCGTTGTCAGCGTTTCTCAGTCGGGTGACTGCCACTCAAATTGACACCTCAAAACTAGAGAACGCCTTCAAACGAATTGAAAAAGCAGTGAAGGCAGAGATTGAGCTCCTCTATGCAACTACTTGTCCAAATACAGGAGAACGAGTTGTTCCCACACATTTCGTTTGGGCGGGCCCAAAAAACAAACCAGGTGAGGCACGTATCAGCAAGGTATGGTATGAGATTGGAGATGAAAAAGCGGAAAGAGCCCCTACTCCTGCGGAACAAGAACAAGCAGATGCGACAAAAAAACGACATGATGAGGTATGGATTCCCTCAACCAAACTCAGTTATGGTGACAAGGAATTTCAGAAATCGAATGTCATCAAAACAGTTGCAGAACTCCATTGTTCACGTGCCTTGCTTGCGCTTGGCCTCCTGCGAAACGCCATCCAGAAAGAGCGAAATATTGCTTTGCGAGAGTGTCTGATGCTTGCGTTCACGGCCTCACTGCAACAGACCAGCCGCCTTGTGATTGTCATCAGTAATCGAGGCAGCAAAGGTGGTAAGAAAGGGAAATCTACTCGCTCAGTAGAAGTTGGTAGTTGGGGTAGGCCAAGCTATTGGTATCCTGAAAACCACTTCGAGGTTAATGTGTGGAACACCTTTGAGAATCGCTTCAAGAAGATTCTACGAGGAAAGAAACAGATTGTTGAAGAATTACAAGGAACTAAGGTCGTTGATGGAAAGGCACATTCAACAGATTCTCCAACGCTCCACCTCCACACTGCATCTGCAACCGATTTGTCGATGTTGAGCGATTCTTCAATCGACTACATTTTCACAGACCCCCCTTACGGTGGTATGATCCAGTACATTGAATTGGGTACTTTATGGACAGCATGGATGGACGAGAAAGTCGATGCAACTCAAGAGATCACAGTCAATCCCCGTCAGGGCAAGGGTGCCGCTGAGTTTGAATCGATGATTCACGAGGCCTTCTGCGAGGCATATCGTGTTTTGAAGACTGGAAAATGGATGCATGTCACCTTTCACTCGAAACACTTCGACATCTGGTCGGCGATTCTACGCGCCATTGTCCAAGCCGGTTTCCACCTCGAGCACGTGTTACATCAGCCACCGCTGCGCGCCTCGTCCACAGCGCTCTACCAGCCCTTTGGAAGTGCGGTAGGCGACTACTACATCCGATTCCAGAAGCGTGCAAAGCCATCCGTCGTGCCCGAAGTCATGCCGGATGAAGATTACGAAAACGTTGTCATCGACTCCGTCAAAACCATCCTCGAGGAAGCTGGCGAACCCATCATGTTACAGCATATCCTGAACCGTTTGTTCGTCCTCATATTCGAAGCGGGAGCCCTGCTCAACACCACCGTGGATCCCATCTCCATCCTCAAGAAGAGAGTCGGCCATGAGTTCGAACTGATTCCTCATGAGGTCGACGGCAAAGAAGTCGGGAAACTTTGGAAGCTGAGTTAAACTCAACTGGAACTTTAATTACGATGTGAGACGGTTAAAAGATTATATTTTGTAGGAGCCATGGCGATGCATGGTCGGCTCAAATAGTGATTGGGGCGTCGATAGGGAAGGCCTCGTAGGTTTAATGAAAGCATTTCCATACACTATACATGAAGCCATAGCGGACATCATTGATAATTCAATTGATGCGAATGCAAAGAACATAACGGTTGAAATAAATCACATCCAAAATCAACAATATGTTCTGATTAAAGACGACGGTGATGGAATTGCTGCAGGTGCCATAGACGACGTCATTAGCATTGGCAAGCGTAGGACTTACAAGCTGGAAGATTTGGGCCATTTTGGTGTAGGCCTCAAAACTGCGGGCTTGTCTCAAGCAGAGAATGTAACAATCTTTTCCAAGATCGAATCGGCAGCAATGAACACTCGCAGAATTTCTGTAAATTGGATGAAAAAGTCCGGTAAATGGGACAAAGTTCTCCACTCGAGCACTGATTCTGCGGTAGTTGATCATATCATGGGAAAAGGATATCTTCCCGGGGAAAAAGGTACAACAGTCCTCTTGGAAAACTTACACCGTTTCGATGCAATGCGCGAAGGGGAAAATAATGACGGTCACACTATCATGAGCATCTTACCTCAACTCGAAGCGCACCTCGCAATGGTCTTTCATCGGTTTCTCGAAAATCCTCAACACCCACGGCATTTTTCCCTCCATTTTCCCGCTATGTCGGAAAAGATTCAACCATTGGATCCACTCAACCCTCGCAATATAGGTGGGAAATATGGCACACTGATTCAGTCGGGTCATGTTGACATTTCTTACGATGACTCATCACACAAAATCCCGGTTAGACTTGGAATCCTTAGCAAAGAAAACCATGTTTCCGATTCAGGCGAACATAGGAAAAGAATGACAGATGCCGTTGGCAGCTGGAGTAATGCAGAGGGAGCCTATCTTTATAGAAATGATCGCTTAGTCGCCCATTCGGATTGGTTTGGGATTCCAAAAATGAACAAAACTGCTGTTGGCACCTTGCGGAGAGCCTCTATTGAACTCGATTCATCATTGGATGATTTTTTTGGTTTAGATCCTGCGAAGTCTAATTACAGACTCCCACTCGATGTAAGGATTAAATTGAAAGAATTCATGGCAGAAAAGCGATTGTGGGTCACGGGAGAAGATAAAAAAGCGTTTTCCGCAAAGGCTCAACACCGTTATCGAACAGAGGGGAAAGGAGTTGGAGGAAAGCGCAAAGTCCAATCGTCAAAGAAAGGAAATCGAGAGGTTCCAAAACCTCCTTCAAAACACAACGATGATGGTAAGTCTGCGAGAGGAGAAGATACTCCTCCTATGAAACCTGTCGAAGTGGTTCATGCAAACAGTGCATTGATTAAACCAGTTTCACTTGAGGATCATTCGTCTTTGATTACTCCTTCACTAATAGGCCAAGAAGTACACGTGGAGGTAAACATGGCTCACCCGTGGTACATCCCATTCAAACAAGCACTCAAAAGGTGGTTGGAGGATGGTTGACGCCGAACAAGTGGAAAAACACATTGCCACGATTATGAACTTTCGTTCAATGAACGGCATGGAGGATATGGAAGAACTGTACATAGGGAGGCTGCCAGAGTTCGTACGAAACCAGGTTTTGTCAGCCCTTAATATTGAACCAATTGGCCCAGGTCGGGCACATGTGCTATCTGAAACAGTTAGCGAGTGGTACCGGCCGAGTTGGTTTCCAGGCACGGGCAACTGGGCTCGATATCGGGATGTGTTGGTTCGTAAAAAGATGGATGAGAAACTGGTCATCGATGTGATTGATGACACGACCACGCAAATCCTGTGCCAAATGCCTAATCCAATGCAGTTGGATGATTTCCAAAGTTATGGATTGGTTTTAGGGTACGTACAAAGCGGCAAAACTGCTAATTATTCTGGGTTGATTTCTAAGGCAGTTGATGCAGGATATGATACAATCATCATTTTGGCTGGCCTTCACAACAACTTAAGATTGCAAACGCAACATCGCCTCGATCGTGAACTCACAGGCGTCGACCACCATCACCTTCCAGGAGTAAAAGTTGAGACGCCGCCTCCAGATGGATCTTGGCGTAGTTTAACATTGGACGAAGATTTCAACATTCAAGGCAATGCACGTCACACGATTTCTGACCGGAGACCGGTTTACGCCGTGATGAAGAAAAATGTCGTCGTCATGGAGAAATTTCTCACTTGGCTACAGCAGGCAGGGGATGATGTGTTCCCTGGAAAACGCCTCTTGATGATTGATGATGAAGCAGACCACGCAACGGTCAATACTGGGAGCCAGGGCGACGAGGAAATTACCGATACTGGAAACGGTCAGAATTTTGATGAAGAACCAGGAGACCTCGACCCAAGTCGTACGAACGAATGCATCCGGCGTATTCTCAAACTATTTCCCAAGCGTGCTTATGTTGGTTATACAGCCACTCCTTTTGCAAATGTCCTCATTGACCCCTTCGAAGAAAGCGTGGAATTAGGCCCCACCCTTTACCCCCGTAATTTTATTATTTCTCTTCCAAAACCTACGTCGTATGTTGGTGCAGAAGATATGTTCCCGGAGGACATCGAACCATCTGCCCTTGAGGGCCAGGTGCGCATCATTCCAGATGAGCAATCTGACCGGATTAGATCTCGGAAAAATCCTGAAAATTTACCAAGTGAATACTGCGAAGTGGAAGAAACTCTCCGGGACGCAATTCTCGACTATATCTTGACAGGGTGCTGTCGAATGGAAAGAGGGCATGTCGACTTTCACCATTCAATGCTCATCCATATTCACCATATGAAAGATGTTCAAACATGGTTGTGTGAAAAAGTTACGAGGCTTTGGGCGGTCATGAAGAATTATCTGAGGTACTCAAATCAAGAATCAGATTTGTTAGAAGATTTAGAATCACGGTGGAAAGGCAATTTCTACCTTCGTAATGAAGATACATCGGAAACTTGGGAGGAAATCAAGCGCCATTTGACCTCATTTTCGAAGACAGTGTGTGTGCGCGAGATTAATTCTTCCAATCCAGACGGCGATTTGGACTACCAAAATCATCCAGATGGCCTGAGAGTCATCGCAATAGGTGGAAATAAGCTATCACGTGGTTTGACACTAGAAGGATTAACAGTCTCCTACTTCGGACGCCCAACACAGATGTATGACAGTTTGTTACAAATGGGACGCTGGTTTGGTTTCCGGCCCGGCTACAAAGATCTTGTTCGACTTCATTTGACGGGAGAACTTCTGGAATGGTTTTCTTGGTTGGCTCATGTCGAGCGGCAAATACGCATCGATATTGAACGGTACGATCGATTAAACAAATCGCCGTTAGAACTCGCCGTCAGAATTCAAACCCATCCTCAAATGGCGGTTACCTCGAAGTTAAAACGGCGTTCAGCCAAGGAAATCAGAGTTGGATGGGATGGACAAACAACTTCAACACTCTATTTTGACTATGAAAATCCACAGGCTCTCAGCCAAAACTTAGTCACGGGATCAGAGTTCATTGAAAAAATTACAGATGGCTCCACGAAAAGAATGGTAGGTACGCATCATTTGTGGGATGGAGTTGGTGGGAGTGAAGTTATACAATTCATGAACTCACTTCATTATCCAGACCACCCAACGTTCGACCGGAAGAGTTTGTCTTCGTATATCAAAAACCGTCTCAAAGACGGTGAGTTAGACTCATGGAGTGTTGCACTCATAAGTCTTGCAGACTCTAGAAGAAGCGAGGTAAATCTCGGAGGAGTTCAAATTCGAACCGTCCTCCGTTCACGACAAGCAGGGACTCGAAAAATACCTGACTTAGTTGACAAAAAGCATTGGTCCATTGACTTAGACGGACACCCGGAAAAATTCGATTCTCCCGATGTATATTATCCAAAACAAGCCATGCTTAAGCACCGAGGGGTGGATAACGGCTTATTGCTCCTTTATGTCCTAGATTCGAAGGGCAGTCTTCCCAATGATCAAACTGGGCGTAGTCCGATTTTACCGGACGATCACCAACAAAACCACATTCTTGGCCTAGGTATTGCCTTCCCATTATCGGAAAAAGCGGCCCATGAAAGAGGCGAATACATGGTCGTCAAGGGAGTTGAATCAGATGAAAATTGAACAGGTGGAACAAGCAATTCGGCGGAGATGGGAAGAGCTAAAGCGTGAATGGGATGGGAACTTCAACACAATGCAATTCCCCCTGCTTGGCACTTCAGCGATTCGAATTGGTATGGATGAGGGGCAAAAGCCCTGCATTTTGATTGAAGCCAATCGAGAAAGCGAACTTTCTGACTTTGTTCAAATCTCATCTGGCCTCTATATCTCGGTGCAGAAACGCACCTTGTCAAACGAAGAGAAAACCCTCTTCGTAGTAGCAATCGATGGGGATTCTGAGCTTGTTTATTCATCTTTTATTTCCGACTATTTGTTGAATCTAGATTTGAGTAATCCAAAGCAATCGTTTGAAGAAGTGTACAAAATTTGGAAAAAGAAGTGGGCTGGGTCAAGAAAACCGATCAGCCCTCGAGAGGAAGAAGGCTTAATCGGTGAACTTTCGGTCTTACTGCAACTTGTAGCGCAAGTGGAGTCTGCCGACGAATTAGTCAATTCTTGGGTTGGTCCATTCAAGAGCCTCCATGACTTCGAAGGGCATTCCTTACATGTAGAAGTGAAAACAACTACCCGCGACCCTCCGATTATTCGCGTGAGTAAACTTGAGCAATTGGCTCCAAGGGATTCAGGAAATTTAGATTTATTAATCGTCCAGATGGATGTCATAGATGGAGCCCCTACTTTACCCATGATCGTTAACAGGGTCCTCACCCATGAAAAATTCCGCCCCCACCTCGAACAGCTGCTAGAAAGGTTGGAAAAAGTGGGATATACCGATAAACACCACCTGCATTACACTCGAGGTTTTAGAGTTGGACACTACACATGTTGTCCAATTGATGATAAAACACCAATTATGCCTCCGGAGATCTTGTCTGAAGTCCCTTCGACGGTTTCAAACATTCGTTACAGTTTACACGTGAAAGGACTCAGACGAGCTTCGATGACCGCACAGATGTGGGCGCAAATGGCACATGATCTGTCCCAGGCAAAGGATTTTACTCATCAAACGCTGCCTTCAGTACAGGACAACATCTCAATATTTGCAATGCCAGAGTCATTGACTTTGGAGCGGAAAGAGACTATTTGGTTCGAATCAAAAAGAGAAGGGCAAGAAAACTATGTGCCGAAGCGACCGGGAATGGTTACGGAAGTCATCAGGGCTGTAGCAGCTATGATGAATACCGATGGGGGCACTGTATTGATTGGAATCCATGACCTAGATCAGATGATTGGATTGGGACGTGATAGGGCAATAGCCAAAAATTACGACCAACTCGAATTATGGCTCATTCGGGATTTACAAGAGGCGCTTGGTAAGGTGGCAATGGCCACTCTTGTATCTCTACAAATAATCAACATGAGTGAATTTGGACTCGAGTCGAGCGAAAAGGTTTGCAGAATTGATGTAATGGCGTCACCTGAACCAGTTGCTGCTTCAATGCCAAACAACAAAGACAAATCCCGGGAATTAAAATTCTTCATGAGGGACGGAAATGGAACTCAAGTTTTCGATTTGAGTGAAGCTATGAAAATCGCACGCAGGAAGTGGCCATGATGTCCAAGGATTCCGAATGGAATTTACTCGCTGTAATTGAGGAGTCGGTAAAAGAACTTGACGATCCAAATTTGCCCCCCGAACTTGTAAAAAAAATATACAAAATTCTACAAAAATATCAGTATCGTACCAACCGTGATCGACCACGGGATTTGATAGCAAGATTGATTGAATCACACAACTGGGGGGAGCCATGATGCGATTGTTGAAGGTCGAGCTTCTTAATTGGGCGTCGTATAAAGGTCTTCATACCTTTGATTTTTCTTCAACAAAAAATCGAAATGGATACGCTATTTTTGGCAATAACTCGAGAGGTAAAACCTCATTCACTGATGCCATTAAATGGGTTATGTACGGCGAAGCATTTACAAAGGCAGTAATGGGTACGGATGGTAAGGAATCTCGAAAACGACGACCACTCGTTTCGGCCCAACAAGAAGACAATCCGTTGCTCAATGTTCATTCATTCAGGGAAGGAGTCTACGACTTAATGGTTCGAATCATATTCAGCCACGAGGGAACAGTATGGACCTTAGCCCGTGTTGTCGCCCCCGATACACCAATCGTTGGGGACGATAACGACTTGGGATTTTATTTGGGCTTATCTTCGGAGACCGAGAGATTAGAAAACCAAAATGCACAAGACTTCATCAATAATTTACTGCCTAAAGACATCAACAAATTTTTCTTTATTGACGGAGAGTCCGTTAACGAGTATCGGGCATTGATTGCTAACACTGAGCAAAACCTAGAGATACGTAAAAACATCGAGGACATTCTTAATTTCCCAATTTTGAAAAGAGGTGCAGCAGATCTCAAAGAGGTGACTGGACAGTACATGACGAAATTGTCAAAGTTATCCAAAGACACCAACAAAAATCGAATACGGAGAGAGAAAATAGACAAACTCGAAGGAGAAATCGCTCAAGCCAAATCCTACATGACCGAGTCGCAAAAAGAATTGAAAAAAGCTGAAAAGGAACACGATACGATTGAATCCAAATTAGGACTTTACAAAGAAACTGAGAAACTCATTGAACGACAAAGAGGAAATAGAAAACTAATTTCAGCGGCAAATAAATCTCAAAACGACACCTACACTCTCCTGAAAAAAGAAAATAAGGACTTATGGTTGTACTTTCTTCAACCGAGCCTTAAACAAAAAATATCACTCTTGGCTCCAGAACTTGAACAGCTTTCAGAAATAAGGTATAGCATCTCACAACTCAATCAAAGATCCAGATTCCTATTAAATGCACACCAAGGAGAAAAAACACCGTGCTCAACTTGTCACAGACTTCCCGAGCCACGTGATAAAGAGCAAAAAAAACTTGAGGTGGTAGAGTTGGACGATATCGCGATAAAGATTCAACAATTAAATGAGAGCTTAGATGATCACAAACAAAGTTCTGAATTGTACAATTCACTTCAACAATTCAACACTGCAAATCGATTAGACACTGCAGAACATTATCAAGAACGTCTTGGAGAGTTGCAGGGGGAAATCGAACTATTAAACGAAGAGCAAAGCGAGATAAAAGATATGCTTGATGGCCTCGATGACAAAGAGATAGAAGTACTAAAAAATAAATTAGAAGAAATACACGCTATAATTTTGAATAAGAGAGGGTTAACTCGCAGGTTGGAAAATCAAATTGAGCTGCTCACTAAGGAAATGTCCGACAACCGTAGAGCGCTTATTGGGAGCGATGGTTCAGATGAATCAACGCAACTACGGACGAAAATAAAGGCACTAGAAGCCATGTCTCGCTTGTGGGATATTGTTTCTGATAAGTACGCTCAAGAAACTCGGGTTGTCATCGAGGAAAAAGCAACTGAAACCTTCAAATCATTGACAAACAATCCAGATGGATATGAAAAACTCGAACTGAACAGTGGTTTTGGCTTGAAAATCATTGATTCCGATGGATATGTGATTCCTGCTCCTTCTCCAGGGGCACAACAAGTTGTTGCCATTTCATTGATTGATGCTTTACGGCAAACCAGCGATATCGATTTTCCAATCATCTTTGACACACCGGGTGCTTCTATTGACAAAGAGCATCGGGACAATATTATCAAGCATTTTTGGTCGAAAAGAGATACTCAATTCATTATATTGGCATCCAGTGGCGAATTCAGACCAGATGAAGTCGAAAAAGACAATAAAGCACTGTTGGCAAAAACTTGGCAATTGGATTTCAATTCTGGCGTCAACTCAACAATCGTTACTCCGAGGTTACAATAATGGATAAGAAAATGAAACGAGACTATGCGGCAACTAAAGAAGGCCGTGAATACCTTCGATTGTTGACTGACAATGCTAAAGAAGAAAACAAGATATATTCTCCAATGTTTAGTGATATGGTTGATGCTTACAGGGCTATGTTCATTTATGGTTTAACTAAAGGAAAACGATTGAAATCTGAAAAGGGTTTTATTGGAATTGGCCAGTTTACTATGTTGATGGGAGTGTATGATTTTTCATCACTATTGGAATCATTTGGTAAGTCTAACGACTTAGAAGATATTGGTGGGTCGATCAACGAATATACAAACTGGGCAATTGAAGATGTACGAAAGAAATTTCCTGATGGTAAAATCACAGTTAAGAAACTTAGAAAATTGTTCGAGTAAAAGAGAAAGCAATGAGAGTTCGTAGAATGTAGTCCAGGATTTAATCGTCCTCGGGCAACCGGTCTCGCAATGCGAAGTAAACAGGCCCTGCTGTCATACATAGATCGAGGAGATGTTCGCGTCGCTCTTCTGGTTCCATGACGTCTGTACGTACAGAGAACTCGTATAGATCACGGTACGTCCACAACGAGAATCGGCGCAGTAAGGAAGTGTTGCGAGCTGAACTGCGTTCCGCATCTTCTGGCATTCCATAACCGGTCCCTAACAGCATCGTGGGCGGTCCTGGCTCATCTGGACCTTGGGTTCCAAGGAAGTCAGCGAAGTCTTCTGGTGTTCCAGCGTTTGAAGAGTGGTACTCCCAAAGTCGTCTGGCAAGTTCAACTGAAATTCGCAAATGATTGGCATAGTGGGTCGCTTGAAATCGAACTTCCAATTGATTTATGATTTCGTCAATTGATGCCGCATCTGGTTCATCGGGAATAGATTGAAGGATTGCAGATAGGCT
>Ga0233426_10003242_pt1 | contig 12999 bp, 3 predicted proteins | sample SI_118_April2016_6_FD_179875 | JGI IMG/M metagenome (GOLD analysis project Ga0233426, IMG submission 179875) | Seawater microbial communities from Saanich Inlet, British Columbia, Canada - SI_118_April2016_10_MG | ecosystem: Environmental > Aquatic > Marine > Inlet | place: Canada: British... | reverse complement strand
CTGCAGGAAGTAGAATGCTGCAACTTATTGAGCAGTTTTTAAAACAAAACTGGAAAGTAACTTTTGCTTCTCCAGCCCAAAAGAGTGAGAAGGCAGCAAGTTTAAGTTCTTTAGGAATTGATGAAGTGTCTATTGAATTAAATAATACTTCTTTTGATGATTTTATAAAAGATTTACAACCAACTATTGTATTATTCGATCGTTTTATGATGGAAGAACAATTTGGCTGGCGAGTTGCAGAAAATTGTCCAAATGCAATACGTATTTTAGATACTGAAGATTTACATTTTTTGCGTAAAACTAGACATCAGCAATTAAAAAAAGGTGAAGATTTTACAACGGATGCTTTGCTAAAATCGGATGATGCAAAAAGAGAAATTGCTTCTATTTTAAGATGTGATTTATCTTTAATTATTTCTTTTTATGAAATGGATTTATTAAAAAATGTTTTTAAGATTGATGAAAAGATTTTCTATTATTTACCATTTTTATTAGATAAGATTGATGAACATCAAGTTGAAAGTTGGAAGTCTTTTGAAGAAAGAGAGCATTTTATTTTTATTGGTAATTTTTTCCATAAACCAAATGTTGATGCAGTTGTAATAATAAAAAATGAAATTTGGAAACTTATTAAAAAACAACTTCCAAAAGCAGAAATTCATATTTATGGAGCGTATGTAAATCAACAAATCAGTCAATTACATAATAAGAAGGAAGGGTTTATTATAAAAGGTTTTGCAGAAAACGCACAAGAAGTTGTGAGAAATGCAAGAGTTGTTTTAGCGCCTCTTCGTTTTGGAGCAGGAATTAAAGGGAAGTTAACAGAAGCGATGATTTGTGGAACGCCAAGTGTAACTTCAGAAATAGGAGCAGAGGGAATGCATGATAATTTACTATGGAATGGTTGTGTAGAAGTTGATTTTGAAAAGTTTGGAGAAAAAGTAGTTCAATTATATTCAGATGAAAAATTGTGGAAATCGTCTCAAGAAAACGGAATTGAAATTATCAATCAGATTTACGATAAAGAAAAAATTGGCCCTTTGTTTATCAATCAAATAAAAGAAGTACAAGAAAATTTAGAACAACATAGAACTCAGAATTTTTTAGGTAGCTTATTACAGTATCAAACTTTACAAGCTACAAAATATATGAGTAAATGGATTGAAGAGAAAAATAATGTGTAATTACAAATTACAAATTATCAATTACGAATTTTAACAGTTAGTAACCATCAGAAATTCGTAATTAAAAATTGTAAATTCGTAATTAAATCAACCCAATTCTTTTTAACAAAACATCTGGCTTTTGCTTTTTGCTCTAAAAGTAGTCTTTAATTCCTTTGTGTTTTGTGCGCCAACCTTAAATAAACATTTTATTTTAAGTTATTAGCTGTTTTTTCATTCAAAACCTCTTTTTTCTTTAAAAACATTCAAAATGGCTGTAGTTGGTAATGCTGCCCATTTATAAAAAAGTAACCAGCAAAATATCCTTGTTAAAAAATAGTAATAAAAGCAGTGCTCATATAATTTTCTGTAATATTTGTAATTAATTTTGTTTCAGTAAAAGCATCATTTTATAATGATTAAAAATGACGACACTCCTTAAGAGGAAAATAAATTTAATAAATGAGTGAGTTTTTACGTTTTTTTACAGCATTTTAAGTTTTTTTTTTGATAAATATGCGAAATAAAAAAAAATCCAATCATGAAAAAATTATTACTTACATCATTATTCTTACTTATTTCTTTAACCTTTTTAGCACAAGCCTCTTTTACAGCAACTGGTATTGCTGTGCAAGGTATTGTTAGAGATGCAGAGAACACTGCATATAAAAATAAAAATATTACACTAGATTTTGAATTTTTCAGTAAATCTGATGCTGGAGCAGTGAATGATCCCTTTTCTGCAGTTTCTAAACAAGTAGTTACAGATAATTTTGGAGTGTTTTCTACTATAATAGACCCAACTATTGAGAATAATGCTGTTTTTGCCAACCAAAAAGTTTGGTTACGTATTACAAATAAAGAAGATTCTAGAATTATACAAGAATCACAGTTAATGCATGTGCCTTATGCCATATCTGCAAATAATGGGGTGCCTACAGGAACAATTATGCCTTATTTAGGTACAGTAGCTCCTGCTGGTTGGTTAATGTGTGATGGAAGTAATATACCAGATGGTGCTTTACAAAAAATGTTAGATAACCAGAATTTAGAAAGTTCTAAAACTCCAGATTTAAGAGGTATGTTTTTAAGAGGTACTGGTAATCAAGGAGGTGATAACTATTTTATTGGCCCAAAATTAGGAATAATTCAACTTGATTCGCAAAGAAAACATGATCATGGAGTAGGTTCTTTAAAAGTAGGAACTGTTGGAAGTTCACATACACATACAATGAATTTTTGGACAGATAATGGTGTTAAAGTTATTGAGGGTCTTAATGGTAATAAAAATGATGGAGGAGATAGAAGATATGGTTTAGACAATTCTGATGGGACATACGTGGAAACAACAGATTCAGTAACTACGCATACTCATAATTTAACGGGTAAAACTGATGAATCTGGCTCTTCGTTAGAAACAAGGCCTGTAAATTATGGTGTAAACTATATTATTAAATTATAAATAGGTTATAATATGAAAAAAATAATTATAACCATAAGTTTCTGTCTTTTGGCGTTAAACTTATTAGCCCAAGTAAGTGATGGGGCACAAATTGTAACTACATCCCAGCGTTCTCCTGACCCTGAAGATATTAAAGTTCTTACAATTAATGGAAATTCAGCTACTATTCAATTACAAGTTGGTGCAATTTTTCAACGAGGAATTGTGGATCAAAATAATACAAACGTAACTTACAATGCTATTTTTAGGTTCCCTTGGGATATACAATACGTTTATGATACTTTTAGTGAAGAAACCTCTTACTTTGATGTTTCAAAAGGTTTTTTTGGAGATAAAATTTTAATAAACTGGGAGTTAAAAAACAATTATGATAATATTAAATTACTAAAAGTCTATAGAAGAAAGTATACAGTAGATAATTCTGAAACTTTTACTTTTCAAAGTAATGTATCTAAAGATGAAAATAGTTTTGAAGATTTATATGTAGAGGGTGGTGTTCTTTATGAATACAAAGTAGAAGCAGATGGATTAGATGGTAATGACTATTTACAAAACTACATTACTGGTATTGGATTTAGAAGCCCAACAGCAATTGTAACAGGTAATGTTAGTTTTGATGGTGGTAGTGGTGTGCCAGATGTTAATGTATCTGCAACAACCAATACTAATAACGAAAGTGCTGGAAACTCTTTATTAATTAATGGCAACTCTTTTATAGATATTAAAAGAATAAACAAACCCATTAAAACAGTTGCAACTCTGCAAACTTGGGTTAAACCTTTTGAGCAACAAATTAGCCCCCAATATCATCCGATAAGGCTTTTTAATTTAAACGATGCAAAAAAAGACATTGATGTTACAGTAAGAGTAGACCAACCAAATTTTGGTGGTTTGGTCTTTGAAGTTGGTAACTCTCAATTTGTTTTAAGAAATTTTTTTCCAACAGGTAATACAAATAATAGAGGAGATGATATAATGCTACCCATAGATTCTTTTTTCGATGTTTTTACACATTTTTCTGTAGTTTTAAATGACAAGAATAAACCTAAATTATTTATTAACGGTAGAGAAATTAATGCATCTTATATAAATCAGATACAAGGAATTGAAATTACAGTAAATGATAAGAAAATAAAACCTTATCAAAATATTGACTTATCAAATTTTGATAAGAATATTGACTTATCAACTGAACATGAAGGTTCATGGAATGATATAAAAATTGGTGGTACAACAAAAGCTATTTTTGATGAAATAAGAATTTGGAATGCTGAATTATCTGAAAACGAAATAAGAACAGATTTTAAAAGATATATCAGTGGAAATGATAGTAGATTAATAAGTTATATAGGCATTAATGAAGGTCTAGGTAATTATTTATACGATAATTCTAGAGATGGATTTAACTACAATAAAAACCATGCAGAATTTGGTACGATAAGATTAGATAATAATCATGAAATTACATGGTTAGATGGTGTAAATAATACTCCAAGTACATCAAAAATAAATGCTGATGGCAGTGGGTCATATCAATTAGGTGTTTTAGGAGTAACAGATGAATTTGGTAATTACGAAATTTCTGCAATACCATATACTGGTAATGGAGAATCTTTTAAAATAACCCCTTCTTATGGGTTACATAAATTTGAACCTAATCAAAAATTAGTGTATTTAGGAAAAGAATCTAGTGTAGTTAACGAAATTAATTTCACAGATAAATCTTCTTTTCAATTTAAAGGACAGGTATTATATGATTCAAGAGGTGTATTTAAACCGAAAACAGCGCAAACTATAAGTACTGTATTTACGGAAGATGGTTATAATGCATATCAAGATGCTAGTGGTGTGCCTTATGCAAAAGGGCATTATTGGAAAAATGAAGAGAATAATAACTTAGATGAATACGCAGTAATTGGTCTGGAGGGAGCAAATGTATATATTGATGATCAACTAGTATTAGATGAAAATAATTTACCAATTGAAACGGAAAGCAATGGTAAATTTACCATAAACGTTCCTATTGGTAATCACGCAATTCATGTAAAAAAACTCGGACACAACTTTTTATTTGATGGAAGGTATCCTGAAGCTTCAGAAGATCAAAAAAATAACTATAAAGAGTTTTTTGAAGATAGAGAGGATTTTGTGACATTTATAGATACCACAAGAGTTACTATTGTTGGTAGAGTTGTTGGTGGTGCTGTACAAGCTCAAAAAGAAATTGGTTTTGGATTAAATGCAACATTAGATGATGAAGGTAATGAAATAGGTGGTCTTTTTAAGAAAACATACACTAATGAAGATGATGTTGAAGAAACAGAAATTATAAGTTCAATTAACAATATTGGTGAGGCAAATATTACTTTCAATTATCCAGATCATGATAAAGCTACAGTTGAAACCAAATTTACATTTAAAACAAACAAAGAAACAGGAGAATATAGAGTGCAGGTTCTTCCATTAAATTATAAATACAAATCTAGTGATATTAGCATTATAGAAAATACAGATAATTTACAAATTGGACCTAAAGATGCATCTCCTTTAATTTTTTCTGAAGTCCCTTTAATTACTATTACTCCCGAATATGAATCTGTAAATATTGCGAATACAAAAGGAGAACCTTATCATTTTACAAAATCATTTAATTACAGGGCTACCCCTGTTTTAAATGTAATTTCACAAAGTTCTGATAACGAAATTACTATTGGTGACGAAATTTTCTCAACAAAAGGATTCCAATATCCAATTTATACTCAGGGAAGGGAAAAACCTTATGAAATTGAATTAGAAACATTCGAAAAATATACCAACTATGATACAACTGAACCAATTGAAGATATTGTTCCTGTAATTGATGGTGAATTAATTAGAGAAAACAATTTAGCATTAGATGGCACTGAAGTCTACAATACTTCTCCAAATTCTAATATTTCTACCTACACATTTAAAGCTGGTATACCTTCATTTAATACTAGTAATGGTAATAATTTCACAAATACTATTACATTAATGTATAGAGTAAATGGTGAAGACCATAAACCAAAAGGTGATTTTAACAATAGAGGTATTATAATTGGTGGGGCTTCAGATGGCTCTCAAACTTTTGTAACTGCAGCACCAGATATACCAGACATTATTTTAAGAGACCCACCTGGCTCTAACAGTTTTGCTTCCATAGAAAAAGGAGAAAGCATAAGTTTAACTACAAATAACGAATTTAACAATACAATTGGAGGCTCAGAAAACTTAACAATAGAATTAGGAACTACTTTTGGTATTGGTGGAGGTTTAGCTGGCCCATCAATTAAAACAGAACTTACAAATAGTTTAGAGGGAGAAGTAAGTGCAGCTTACTCTGCAAATAGTACTGATGGTTTAACAAAAACATATACTTTTAACCAGACCATTTCTACTAGTGATGATCCTGATTGGGTGGGCGCAGATGCAGATTTGTATATAGGTAACTCCATAAATTATTTTTACGGTTCTTATAATAAATTAGGGTTTTCTAAAGAAAAAAATGAAGAGGAATATAACCTGATATTAGAAAATTATTTAGGTGAAAAAGTGCACTTAAATAAAACGTCTGCATTTTCTATGTCTCCTGAACCTTCTAGTACCTTTTTTGTGTATTCTCAACGTTATATTTTACAAGAATTAATACCTGAATATTATAATATTATAGCTGCAATTAAAGCTCCAAATTCTTTATTAATACCTGGAGAAGATAATGTTTTAGAAATTGAAGAATATGAAGAACAAATAAGAGTTTGGAAAGAAGTTATATTGAAAAATGAATTAGACAAATATATAGCTACTAATCCTGATCTTTTAGAAAAGAAGAAAGAATTGGTACAACTAATACCAGCTTTATTGAATAATACACTTTCAGGAATTATTGAAAATGATCCTTACGGTGCTAATAGTATTAAAGGAAAACTTAATGAATCTAATAAAATTGCAGCATTAATAGATAGTCACTTTAAAGAAAACATATCTTTTGACGCTGGTGTTGGTGAACTATCAAAAAGCGTTGAAACAACTACTATAAGCACAACTTCAACAACCTTTAATATCACTATAGATGAAAGTGTTAGTTTAACTCTTGGTGGTAAGGTTGGTGGAAAAGGACTTGTTTCAACTACTAGTGCTTTCTTTCAACAAGATATTACCAATTCGCTTTCAGAAGAAGATACTAAAACTTCTGTAATTAGCTATACCTTTAAAGATAATGATCCTTCAAATCTATTTAGTGTAGATGTTATTAACTATTTTGGGCCTTATGGACCTATTTTTAGCACTCAAGGAGGTAAATCTTCTTGCCCTTATGAAGATAGTGAATTATCTAATTTCTTTACAGGAAATCAATTTAAAGAATACTTTAAAGAGTATGATGTTGAAATAGAATTAGAAAAAGAACGAGCTAAATTAAAAATTATTAAGTACAAATTAAAACAAGCTTTTCTTATAGGTGATGTACCAAACAGTATCCTTCTTAAAGCAGAAAAAGTGATTGCCGAAATCAATATTAAGGCTTTTAAAGCACAAAGAGATATAGCATACCAAGCATTAATCAGCAATTTTAATCTTGATAATTCTCCAAAGGCAGAACTATCTTATGCTACTCAAAAAATAGAAGATCCAATAATAAGTGTAGAAGTTAATGACGTTGTTAATATACCAGAATCCGACAATGCAATATTTAAATTAACTTTTGCAAACAATGGAGCTACAGATGAAACACTTAATTTTAGACTACGTATTGATAATACAACAAACATAAATAATGCTATTACTAATATAGAACCTAATGGTACCATTGTTAGTGTGCCAAAAGAAGGAACGTCTTTTACAATGACATTAGCTAAAGTGCCTTCATCTGGTATAAATGATTATAAAAATATTAAAGTAATTCTTGAATCATTGTGTGACGATGACATTAGTTCTAGTATTAACGTTTCTGCATCTTTTGTACCTACCTGTTCAGATGTAGTAGTAGCATCTCCTGTAAATAATTGGATATTTAATAAAGATGCATCAACCAATATAGATAAATCATCTAAACCATTAAACATTAAATTAAACGGTTTTAATAGTTCTTTTAATAGTTTTAGTAGAATTGAGTTAAAATTTAAATCATCAACTTCTCCAAACGTAGAAAACTTACATACTTTTTATAAGAATGAAGATGATTATGATAAAGCAATTAATGAGGGTTCTAATACTACATTAGTTTCTTTAATTGGTGATAGCAATGAACTAACATATCCATTTTTTATAAAAGATAGGAATGATATTACAGATGGAAATTATGAAATATATGCTGTAAGCTATTGCACAAATAATACTGAAACTAGTTCTGAAATTATTGCTGGAAGAATAGATTTAAATGCACCCGAAAAATTTGGCACACCATTACCAATTGATGGCATACTTGGTGTTGGCGAAGATTTAAGAGTTCGTTTTAACGAAAATGTATCTTATAGGCAAGGTATAAGTAAAATTGAAATTTCAGGAATAACAAATCAGCAACCTATAGACAATAGCGTTTCTCTTTATTTTAATGGTATAAATAATAATGTTACCATAGAAAAACCTAGAATTGTAAGTGGAGATTTTTCATTAGAGTTTTGGATGCAAAATCAAACAACCACAAATGCTAATACAGCAATTTTCAATCAAGATGATGGCTTAAATATTAGTTTGATAAATGGACAATTAAATGCGAAATTAGGGGCGAATACAGCTAAAGGAATAATAAAAAATGATAATTTATTTCATCATTATACAATTAGTTATGAGAGTGATTCTGGTAAATTATACATTTACGAAGATGATAAAAATATAGCCTTAACAAATGGTGAAACAAATACACAATTCACCAATAATAATACTCTTGTAATAGGAGGTAGTGATTTTATTGGTAACATTCATGACTTAAGAATCTGGAGTAAATTTATTAATCAAGTTGATTCTGATGCAAATAAATACACAAAATATGTTGGTAATGAAACCGACTTATTAGGGTATTGGTTAATGAGCGAAGGAAGAGGTGAATTAGCAAACGATTTGGCTTTCTTTAAACACGGTATCGTAAATACAAATTGGGATATAAAACCGAAAGGAGATTCATATGAATTTATAAATAATCAATATCTTGAATTAGATCAACTATCCAATGTTATTCTTACAGAAAACATGGATGCTACTATCTCTTTTTGGATAAAGACAGCTTCACAAACAGAAGCTACAATATTCTCAAATGGAAGAGGTGATGGAACAGATAAAAAACAACCCAATGGTTTTGCAGAAAAATGGGCAATTAATATCGACAACAATGGTTTATTAAGTTTTGACAATGAAGGAATAACGTATCCACTTACTTCAGAAAGTATTGTAGATGATAGTTGGCATCATGTGGCTCTGGTATTAAACAAGTTAGGTAATTTAAATACTTACATAGATGCAAAACAAGTTTCTACTAACCCAATAAAAGATATAAATGGGTTTTCTGGCACTAAAGCCTGGTTAGGAGCTAGAGGTTATGCAGATGCTGGGAACGTAGTAACCATTGATAGAAATTTTACTGGAAAAATAGATGAATTTAGACTTTGGAATACGGCTAGAACAATAGAACAAATTAGTAGAGATCGCTTTAATGAGGTAGACAATCAAAGTTTAGGTTTAATGTTATATCTAAGGTTTAATGAACCAGAAACTTTTACAGGAAATGGACCAAGATATTGGCATACTCATACAGGTGAGGATAATTTTCCACATAACTCAATATTAAATATTGGAACAGTAAATTACAGTGATGATGTACCTGCTATAAAACCAGCAAGAAAATTAATAAAATTTGATGTGAACCACGTTATAAATGGCGATGAAATTATTATCGAACCTGCTGTTTCAGATTGGGCTGTTTTAGAAGGTCAAATATTAGATATCACAGTTCATGAAATGTTTGATAGTGCAAATAATAGACAAGAATCACCAATTACATGGACAGCATATGTTCAAAAAAATGAAGTAGATTGGTTTGTAGAAGATCATATTCATGTGGTAGATATCATTAAATATAAGGATGATGAAAAATCTTTTGAAATTACATTAGTAAATAGTGGAGGTAGAACTGAACAGTTTTCTATTTTAAATGTTCCTAGTTGGTTACATTTAGATGTTTCTTCTGGTGTAATATCTCCAGATAGCAAAAGGATTATTACAGCAACTATAGATAAAGAGTTGGCTGCTAATGTTTATAATGAAATTTTATATTTAGAAACAGATTTTGGTCATAATCAAACGCTACCTCTAAATTTAAGGGTTTTAGAACCAGAACCAAATTGGTCTGTAAATCCTAATGATTTTACCTCTAGTAGTAATATTATTGGTAGAATAAAAGTAGATGGTATTTTCTCTGATGATAAATACGATAGAATAGGTGTATTTTATAATGATGAAGTGCGTGGTGTTGCTAATTTACAATATGATGATTCTTATAAACAATATTATGTTTACCTAACCATTTATAGTAATGTTGGTAAAGTTGATGATTCTGGAAGTGAAGGAGTCGAGAATTTAACTTTTAAAATTTGGGATGCTTCTCAAGGTAAAGTATTAGAATCTACAGTAGATGGTGCTTTATCTATAGTTTATAAACTTAATGATATTAAAGGTAATCTAGTAAACCCAACACTATTTGAAAACACAATTTCTATAGAACAAGAAATATCCTTTAATGATGGCTGGACGTGGGTTTCTTTTAATGTACAAGATGAAAATTTTAATGACATTAATAAATTAACAAGTCATATGTCATTAATTACTGATGATAGAATTATTTCTACTGCACCTGTTAGAACTGAAACTTATACAGCGGGTTTTGGTTGGGATGGTACAATTTCTAATAGTGGAACTGGATTAAGTGAAAACAATATGTACAAAGTCTTTTTAAATAATGAACAGTCATTAAAGGTAAAAGGACCTTTAGTGGATATTACAAATTGGGAATTTCAAATTGTAAATGATTGGAATTGGTTGCCATTTACTTTGTCGTATAATATTTTGTTAAAGAATGCATTAGCTAATTATAATGCCTCAGCTGGAGATGTCATTAAGTCTCAAAATTTATTTGCAATTTATGATGACAATAATGGATGGATTGGATCATTAAATTATTTAGAAGAGGGCAAAGGATATATGCTAGAATCAAGTTTAGAACAAACTTTTAAGTATCCTTCTACTTATGCGAAATTTTCTTCAAAAGGCACTCAACAACAAGAAAGTATTTCATCTGATTTTTCAAAATATTCAAGTAACATGAATGCCATTGTTATTATACCAGAAGAATACAATGAATTATTGGTCTTTGATGCTAATAATACATTAAAAGGAGTTTCCAAAACTAAAATATATGGTAATAAAGAATTAAACTTTATTACAGTTTATGGTAATGAAAATGAGCATTTAGAATTTTACCTGAAAAAAGATAAAACGCTAAAAGCTACAACAAAAAAGTTTAATTTTAGTAAAAACACTTTGCTTGGGTCTTATAGTAAACCAATAGATTTAAGAGAAACTAAGTATGTTTTTAGTGTTTCTCCAAACCCTTTTGAAAATCAGTTTACCATTAATATTAATTCTCAAAAACAAGTTTCAAGAATCGTATTATTCTCTACAACTGGTCAAATGGTTTACAAAAAAGATTTCAATCTATCTGAAGGGAATAACTCATTAGTAATTAAACCAGAAATTAGCAATGGGATTTATCTTTTATATTACATAAGTAATAATGAGACGTTAATTAAAAAAATCATTAAAAATTAATGAAAAGGAAATTGTTTTATGTTACAATATTATTATTCTTTGTAAAGTTGAATATTTACTGTCAATCACCAGATTGGCAAGTTAATGAAAGTCAGTTTCAATACACAATGACTATTGTAGCATTTTTAAATGTAGATGGCACTACTTTATCAGACACAAATGATAAAGTAGCGGCCTTTGTAGATGGCGAATTGAGAGGTGCAACTAATCTTATATATGTTGCTAGTAATAATAGGTATTTAGCTTATTTAGTCATTTTTTCAAATAATTCTAATGAAACCGTAAATTTTAAAATTTATAATTCTTTAACTGATAAAACTATAGATGTACCCAAAACCTTAAACTTTGTAATAAATAAACACCAAGGAAATGTATTTCAAGCATTTAGTTTAGCAAGTCCATTATTAAATAATGAATCAAAAATTCTAGATTTTAATTTTGAAGAAACCACCATTAACAAAGGTTTTAATGATAAAAAAATTACCATAGATAGCAATATTTTTGTTACTAATAACATAAATAATCTTAATGCTAGTTTTACATTAAGCCCTGGTTCAAAATTATATGAAAACACCAATCAAATAATTTCAGGGAACAACTCCTTAGATTTTTCTGATAGTAAAAAAGTGAATGTTCTTTCTGAAGATGAATCTGTTTTTGAAGAATGGACTATAGACATTATAAATGTAGATAGAGATGGAGATGGTGCACTTTCAAATATAGACTGCGATGATAACGAACCTCTAGCTTATCCAGGAAATACAGAAATTTTAAATGATGGCATTGATAATGATTGTGACCTTAATACCTCGGATGATGGAAGTTTAAATCTAAATATTCAAGAAAAAGAATATTTTAAAATATTTCCTAACCCAACTAATGGGTTTGTACAATTAGAAAGTATAAAAGTTTATACGGAAAAATTTAACTGTAAAATCTTTGATGTAAATGGGCGAGAAATAAAAAGAATTGAAAATATAAATAAAGATATTAAAATAGACATAAGCATATTTAAGAAAGGTATTTATTTCATTCAAGTGTATAATAAAACAAACAAACAAACGAAACGTTTGATAAAAATTTAAACAATATTGTTTACTTTTTTTAGTATTTCATTTTTGTTATTTCTATCGAATTTTCATAGGGTATAAATAATCATTGAAAAATCGATTTTATAAATTTTTATGTTAGGTGTTTAAACCAATCCTGCTCGTTTTAGCAAGGCATCAGGTTTCGGTTCTTTACCTCTAAAGCGTTTGTAAAGGTCCATAGGTTTTTCTGTTCCGCCTTTTGATAATATATTTTCTTTAAATTTTGTTGCCACTTCTTTGTGGAAGATTCCTTTTTCTAAAAAATATTCAAAAGCATCTGCATCTAAAACTTCTGCCCATTTATAAGAATAATATCCGGCAGAATAACCTCCTTGAAAAATATGAGAAAAAGCTGTACTCATGCAATTTTCTATAACATCCGGATATAATTTTGTGTCTGCAAAAGCTTCATTTTCAAACTCTTTTACTGATGTTATTTCTGATGGAT
>Ga0233426_10003240_pt1 | contig 13001 bp, 12 predicted proteins | sample SI_118_April2016_6_FD_179875 | JGI IMG/M metagenome (GOLD analysis project Ga0233426, IMG submission 179875) | Seawater microbial communities from Saanich Inlet, British Columbia, Canada - SI_118_April2016_10_MG | ecosystem: Environmental > Aquatic > Marine > Inlet | place: Canada: British... | reverse complement strand
AATTAGAGAAGACCTCTCTCAACAAGTTCCTTTTATTGTTGGAGGAATGGTTCCTTACTTTGTAAATGAAAAAAAACAAAGAAAATTGCAACAAGAAATTATTAGCACGACACCCAATAGAGTAAAATCGTTGTAACTAAAATCTTGTACCTCTGCTAAAGACATTTGATTCTTATCTTTCTCGGACAAGCGTACTTTGTCTAATGCTACTTTCCAATCGATCCCCAAAGCAGGATCGTCCCAAGAAATACCGCCATCATGCGTAGGGCTATAATAATTATCACATTTATAAGAAAACTGCGCTGTTTCACTCAACACCACAAAACCATGAGCAAATCCTTGTGGTACCCATAACTGCTTTTTATTCTCTGCCGTTAACAATACAGCAACATGTTCTCCATAGGTAGGAGATCCTATTCGAATATCCACTGCTACATCCAGCACCTCTCCTTGCATGACGCGAACCAATTTACTCTGAGTAAAAGGAGGACGTTGGAAATGCAATCCACGTAAGACTCCGTACTCCGAATACGACTCATTGTCTTGTACAAAGTTTACATTTCCTATGTGCTATTCTATTTCGTCAGAACGAAATGTTTCCATAAAATAACCTCTATCATCACCAAATACTTTTGGCTCGAATACTAAGACATCTGGTAGGATTGTTTTTGTAACCGTCATGCTATGAATTTTATCGCCGTAAAAATAGGGTATTCCATGGGATTCATCAAACCAAACGAAAAGTGTTTTGAAGTATTGAGTCGTAAAAAACAAACCTTAAAATCGGCAAAACATAAGGAAGCAGGAAAATAAGGATCCTGAACTACAATATACTGAAATTTAACAAGAAGCATCTTTCAATATTTACGTCTTTGCCTTTATCTTGACTCTACCTTTTATCAGAATAGTACCCTAGGCAAATCCAGAGAAGGACTTTTGTCGAGAAATAAACTCACTTCCTAAAAAATGACATTTTGTACAAAGATTAATTTACCTCATAGTTTAACTTATCATTTTTCAAAGACTTTAATACTTTTCTAGAGGCAAATACATCCTTTAGCAAACCACATACGAGCATCGTTCTTTTAGCATATTGATCATATGTTTCTTCATTCCATTTAAAACCATCATGATACAGAGAAGTTGGTGAAATATAAGTGTAAACATATTTATTAATCACACTAGCAGAAGACTTCCTGTTGCTTAGCTGAGAAGGATTATGGATCAACAACTGAACTTTTCTTTTTTTAGATTCATGCAGTAGATACTCATATACTTGATCATAGATAGGAAAAACAGCGTCCAAACTATAATTATTATATGCTGTATCTCCTAATTTAACGATAGGTCGAACTTGTAATATATCTATATCATACGCATCAAAAACAGTAAAAAAAGATTGAAGTTCTTTAAAGTTGTCCTCATTAAAAGTATAATTAATCCGTAATTTCAAAGGATACTTTTCTTTAACTTTCGTAACAATAGCAAGCACATTTAAAAACTTGTCAAAGTCACCTTTCGTCATCATATCTTCATAAGTAATCTTTGTTACCCCATGTAAAGACATAGTAATTTCAGACAAACCATTAGCAGCCCACTCTTCCACTTTTTTAAAAGTCAATAAGTTCCCATTAGTAGTCATACTAATATAAGGAACCTGATAACTCCTTGCTATTTTAATTATTTTAGTCACATTTTTATACAAAGTTGGTTCTGTACCGCAACCGATTTGTAATTTAATAGCTCTTTTAAAAAAAGCCTCACCTAAATAATCAAGTTCATTTTCTGGAATGATTCCTTTTAGTTTTTTTACATAATTGGCATCTGTAAAATAGCACATTTTACAGCGAAAGTTACAAGCATTTACTGGATCAAAATGCACTGCTAAGTATCTTTTTTTTAAAACATGAAGCAACAACAAAGCCAAAAATTTAAAACGCGAATTCTTTATAAATTGATTGAGTTTTAAAAGTTGGTAAAATTTCATAGGAAGACAATTCTAGAAAACAAATCTACAACAATCAAAAGAAATTTTATACATCTTTTTTATCATTCTATCTAACGACCTAAAAACCATATCCAAAAAACCAATAAATACCATTAAAAAAGTGATTGCGATATCACCAGATAGTTAGAAATCAAAACGTAAAGTTAATATATAGGTTTCTTCATAATGCTCATACATTTTAGAAATACATTTTTCTCTTGATTATAGTCAAAGACTGAAACGTTAACTATTCAAGATATAAAAAATTGAACAACTTAACCATTAGATTAAAATACTTTGCATCTGGAACTATGATAACCTAAAAGAGCAGGTAACAAATGAAACTAGCAACCTATAGCATGAAGAAAGATTATACCTATTTTAGGCTTGATACATAGTGCCTAAAACCATACTGATTAATTCCGATCGCAAAGACCATTTTAAATTTATCGTTAATCAACAACAAAAAGACTGTCAAAATATCTTTAAGATGCTCTGTCAGCATCACTTATAATTTCCTTGATCTAGTTTCAAAAAAACTAATTATCTATCCCGGAATCAAAGCTCGCTTTAACTCGAATGAAAACATACTGCTAAACTCATACGTTGGAGGAGAATACTTTTTGCACAACAGGTAGTCTATAAGTAACGAAGTTGAAGTTAATTATTTAGTAGCTCATCAAGTCTATTCACAAACTACCAGTAAAATTATTTTAAGGTTTTATCTCTAACACATGAGATTTGTACTCTTTACTTTTATCTATATTCTAGTTACTTCCTGCAATCCTGATAGTGAAATAATGGGTTATGATATCTTTATTATCGCAGGGCAATCAAACACACATTCAGGAATAGGATTAGATAATACTTTAGACACACCCGATGATAACATTTTCCAACTAGGTAGATTTTCTTTTTAAGATCATTTAATTATAAAAGTGACTGAACCTTTACAACATGATAGATTTAGAGACAATTCTTTTGACGCAATTCATTATGACGCTCAAGAACAACGAGAACTGGAAAAACATTATTATGATGCTTACAAGTTATTAACCAAAAAAACAGAATAACAAAACCCCAACTGATTTTTAAACAATACCTGACAAAGAAAAGGCAGACATTTTAGTAAATTATATATTCATTTTAGTATCTACAAACTCTTGAAATTCTTTTTCAAATCGGTCTTTTGCAAATTTTTCAGCATTATCTCTCACCAAATCAGATTTGAATTCAAATTTATCCATTTTCTCAACTCCATCAACAATTGAAGCAACAGTTTGCTCGTAAAAAAAAGACCCACTGACTCCATCTTCAACTGTTTCCAAGGCTCCACCTTTACCAAAAGCTAATACAGGTGTTCCACAAGCTTGTGCTTCTACCGGAACAATTCCAAAATCTTCTTCTGCTGCAAAAACAAATGCTTTGGCTTTTTGCATGTAAGAAATCATGTCTTGATATGACACATGACCTAATAACTCTATATTTACACCTGCTTTCTTTTTTACCTTCTCCATTTCTGGACCATCACCGATAACCAATAATTTTTTCTCTGCCATTTTACTAAATGCCTCTACAATCAAATCAATCTTCTTATAGGGAACCATACGAGAAGCTGTTAGGTAATATTCTTCCTTATTAAGCTCTAATGAGAAATTAGCAATATCAACAGGTGGATAAATAACCGTTGCTTCTCTTCTATACACCTTGTTAATACGTTTTGCAATATACTTAGAGTTTGCTACAATATGATCAACCCTATTGGTGTTTAACACATCCCATAATCTTATTTTATGCAAAACTCTTTTTGCATACCATCCTTTAATACCTTTAAGCTTTGCTTCTCTTAGGTATTGAAAATACAAATCCCATGCATAGCGCATAGGTGAATGCATATATGAAATATGAACTTGATTTGCATTTGTTAACACTCCTTTTGCCACTGAAGCTGAAGAAGACACAACTAAATCGAAATTCGTTAAATCAAATTGCTCTATCGCCTTTGGAAACAACTCTAAAAACTTTCTATGATTAGAGCTTGCCGTGGGTAAATTTTGAATAAAACTTGTATGCACCTTATCCGATATGCCATTAAAAACATATGCTCTATCCTTTTCTGGCAAAAAATCAATCAAAGCATAATGTTCAAAATCATCCCAAATATTATTAAACGAATGAATCACTTTTTCCGCTCCTCCATTTACATAATACCAATCTGCTACCAATGCTTTTTTCATAAATACATATTCATTACTATTGTTAAAATAACAATTATTTTTTTATTAAAATATTCTTTACTCTCCTACCTATTTTAACCATTAAATCTTCAATACAAGTATAGGTTAAAAACGAAATCCCAAAAAGCAACAATTAATGAAGTTTTATCTTGAATACAACGCTCATGTAAAATATCTTTAGAAATCTTCCGTTAAATTATTCTTGGTGTCCTTTGATAAAAACTTCAACATCCTTATTAAAATATAAGAAAAAACGATAGGGCTATATACATATACAACACCATACCATTGAAACCTCATTTGCAAAACAATAAGTGTCGCAAACACAATGCTTACAAACAAATTGGATTTCACAAACAAGTATCTCAGAACAACACCATATAAAAATGCATATATCACAGGTCCAAAAGCCCCGAAAATTAAAACTCCTTCTGCATAAAACAACCCACCTCCATAATTCGGAATGTAATCTCTTAATATTTCAGTAAAATTAAACCTATTACCAGTACCTCCAATTATGGGCAAATAAAGAATACTACCTATTTCATTTAACAAAGGATAAAAATTCAATCCAAAATCATTCAAATAGCCGAATGAAGAAAAATAAATGTGTACCACATCTTTAACGGTATGCACAGAAACAATATTATATAATAAATATAAAAATGTTATAGAATTACCGGACCTCCATGCAGCTGCCGATATACTCACCAGTAACAGCCCAGAAAAAAAGAGAATCGTTTTTAATTTAAATTTGTTTTCAACGATTATATTAGCTTTCAAAGGCTTATGCATTAAAAATAGTATCACAAAAAAAAGTAAAGAGCTAGCTCTCTCTCCCCCCTTTATTGTAATAAATAATAAAAATATTTGCAATAATGTTGAAATAGATTTTAACTTTTCAAAAGACAAAACTAAAATCAAATTAAAAGCTATAGCTATAACAGCCCAGGGACCAGGTATTAAATCCCATCTCTGATCACCAATACCAAAAGCTTTAGGATAAGCGATTACAGAAATCAACGCTAAAAAAAAAATCAAAATAAGTCTTGATGTTTCATTTATTCGTAGCCTTTTAAACTCAAAACGTTTATCTCTTAAACTCCATATAGTAAAAGCAAAGACAAAATATCCAACCAAAGCAACTATAAAAGCTTTGTCACAATATTCCTCATGGGCAGGCCTACCGACAACATCAAGAGAAGATCCAAGTGGAACCTCCAAACAAAATAAAAACATAGTAAGTAACGGATACCAATATACTAGTAAAATAAACTTAAGGTACACACTCTTAAATTTAAATATTAGTAATGCACCAATTAATAAAACTATGGCTAAATATGGAAACATATATTTTATTTAGAGTAGCATTTAAGGATCAAATTGACATAAGTAACATCAGAAAATTTAGAAACATCAACCAGTTCATTACATGGTAATTTTCTAAGTTTTTCAATTGCATTTTCTAATTCTAACTCCCAATCATCAATTAATACATATTGCTTTGATTTTTTTGAAAGTTCAACCATACCACCTAAGTTCTTCGCTAAAATAATATTCCCATAGGCCGCCCCTTCTATAATTGATAAAGGAGCATTTTCATACCAAACGGATGGCAATAACAATACATTACTTTTTATTAAAAAACGTTCCAATTCATTTCCAGATTTAAAGCCATGAAATGTTACATTATCAATACCTTTAAACGAAATTAAGTTTTTAAGTTTTTGGGCTTCATTCCCCTCTCCTAAAACATCTAACCTTAAATTTTGTTTGTATTTTAGTTTCGAAAAGGCGTCTAAAAAAGAGTACAATCCCTTTTCTTGCGACAACCTACCTATAAACAACAATCTAATTTCTTTAGAACACAAAGGTTTTGTTTTTAACAAATCCGTTGGCACTTTACCCTTGAATGGATTTCTAACTATATTAATAGGGGTTTTAATACCAAAATTTATAAATGTTTGTGCTAAAAACTCACTAGGTGAAATAATCTCATCTATTAGATTTAGAATACGAAGTATTTTTATACTCCAAATCCAATAAATTTTTTTCATGAAACTATACTTCCATCCTCTATGATCTATAGATTTAAAAAGAGGAAAAGAATGTTTTTCAAAACCAATCGGGGTCACTTGATTATTACTAAATGTCATCATTCCACTAGAAGGACAAATTAAATGATAATCATGGGCCGTAAAAACAACTTTTACATTTCTTTGTTTTTTATATTTTTTTATAGCCAAGAATATTGCGGGAGATAGAAAATGGTAATAATTATGAATATGAATTATTGTAGGCTCGTAGGAATCTAATTTATTTTCAAGATTTTTCTTAACCTTAGTATTATATAAATAACTAAACACGGAAGAAGGATCTGTAGCCTTTTTTTCACCGTAAAAAACATCTACAAAATTCCCGTTCTCTTTTAAAAGAGCATAGGTATCCCTAAAAACACCTTCTGCACCTCCACCTAAATTAAAGTCATTTACCAATAATATTTTTTCCATATTACCTACGATTGATTCTTCTTTTTAATTATTCTAGCAGGATTTCCTACCACAATAGAATTGTCTGTAATATCTTTTACAACTACAGAACCAGCTCCCACAACAACATTATCACCAACTCTTACATCTCCAATAATAACAGATTGCGCACCGATATCACAATTATCACCAATAATGGGACTTTTTGACTCATCACCCACTCCTTTATTACCAATAGTTATAGAGTGCCTTAAAACACAATTTTTTCCAATCTTAACATCTGAAAAAATAACTAATGCATGACCGTGATAAATAACACAACCCTCTCCTATTTTTGTTTTAAAAGGTATATCCACATTTAAAAACCAATCTAAAAACACTTTCAAAAGGACTAAAAGAGGTAAAAAAATGATTTTCGAAACTTTATTACGTTGAACTACTTGTCCTAGTCTAAACATAACTAAAATCATCCGTCCTTTTATATTTGCTTTATTAGCATTCCAGTCTTGAAATATATAACTCATATTATTTATAAAAAGTTAATCTTAGTCGTTGAATTAACTGTAAATTAAAACAAAATTGAATTTTAACTCTATCCTTAAAGGTCAGTCCTTTTAAATAAAAACCAAGAGTTAAAAACATGTTTTTTATATAAATATTTTTGGGATGAGTTTTATTTAAACCCCATAAGACATTAACTAAATCTGAATCTTCTGTGTTTTTTTTGTTAAATTTAGAAAAAAGTAAATTATTTATATACTTAACTCTAATCTTATTTGAAGTTCTCTTTTGGAAGCCAATCTTACTCTGACCTATTTGCTGCTTACTTTTCCTATATTTTAAAAGTTTTTCTTGTAAATTATGAACTTGACCCTTAAAAATTAAATTACATCCAAAATCATAATCTTCAGCATAAGGATAATCTTCAGAATAATTAATATCAAACTCCTCAAGTATTGATTTTCTATAGAAAAACGTAGGGTGATTTAAACTGTTTTTTAAAATCATAGTTTGCTCAATTTCAGAATGATTTTCAGGATATAATAACTTACCTATTTTTTTTCCTGCTTCATCTATTATGTATGCACAAGTACCCAAAAGTATACAATCAGGATTGTCCTCCATATATTGATATTGCTTTTCAAACCTAGTATGCATAGAAATATCATCTGCATCCATACGCGCTATATACTTACCTTTAGCATGTTCTAAGCCAATATTTAAAGACTTTGTAAGTCCTATATTTTTTTTATTTTCAATAATAGTAATACGATCATCTAATAATAGAAATTTATTTAAAACATCTCTATTCTCATCTCTTTCTGGAAAATCATTAATGATAATAAATTCAAAATCTGAAAAGGTTTGTTTTAAAATTGAATCTATAGATAAACTTATCCACTCAATTGGTTCTTTATAGATAGACATTACAACGGATACCGTTGGATTTAAAGAAGAATTTTTCATTTGTTTAAATCTAGGATTTCTTCTTAATATCATCTATCAATGTTACTTTTTCAAAATCTGACAACCAGGAATTATAAAAATTAGAATTTTTACCATAGGAATTATCTAGAATACCAACAGACCTATTTAATAAAACAGCTAAAATAAAACCATGTAACCTTGTAGTACATATTGAATCATACGAATTTATAAACTGAACTCCTTGTGAAATATAATTAACCCTACTTTTATTTGAATTTAATCCAAACTCATCACTTACTAATTTATTTAAAACCGGTATTTTTACCAAAAGACTTGACAATCTTCTTTCAACGGCATCAAACTTTTCAATAATAATATTTAGTATAGGAATAGAGCTATAACTAGGCCAATCTTTTATTTCAATCACTTTAGCTTTTTTACTATTTAAAAAATCAAAGATTATTTGTTCATCAAAACTTAGATTTAACTCCGAATCAACTCGTTTCATATATAATGATTTGTTCTTGATAACAGTCGAAAAATGACTTCTCATATCAATAAAAAAAGCCATGTCTGGCAATAATAAAACACGCTCTTTAATACCGTATTCGAAAAGAAGATCTCTAGAAACATGATCTCTAGCACATATATATAAATTATTATGCTTATTTAAAATTTGAGCATGTTCTTTTAGGTTTTCGTTATTTTGATAATATATCGTCTGAGGAAATATAATTATTTTATTATTCGGAAATTGCTCAATTATATCTAATCTAAATTGTTGCGTTTCGGTATATATATCTCCAAAATTCCCACCACCTTGCAATAATATAATTACATCTTTCGAAACATTTTTGCTTTTAAAGGTATTTGGATTTGAAGAGTATAAACATTTAAAAGGAATTCTTTTTAAAAACTCCAACTCACCTTCCCATATCAGATTATCTCCTATATTTCTATAATTAGGAACTTCTAACAATACATAATCATTATCTATTAATGGAGATAAAGTATCGGAAATTAATGTTTTTAATTTGTTTATTTTTTCAAAATTAGGAAAATCCATTTTTATTTTTATTTTTTGTTCGCGTACTATTATTTAACTTCAATTAAACATTTGCTAAAATTATTCAAACTAAATTTCTTTTTTAAAAAAACTCTTAAATTTTAAAATCTTTTCAATGCCAAAAACCTTCTTAACCAAGAACTTAAATTTCTTTTTCCCTAAAAAAACCAAACTTATATTTAAAGATGCTTTAAGTGCTTCTTTCAACTCTTCATTTCCACCAATTTTATCAATAGCTTGAATATTCTCCATAACGAAAGAACGAGAATTATCAGAAGCTATATTCAAATTACCAATGTTTTCCAAAATGAGAGGATTAGAAAAAACAGGAGTTCTCTTAAGTGCGTTGTTAACTTCCAAGTTAACCATAGTCCTCAAGCACTTTTCGCAAACACCACAATTGTATTCACTATTCTTATTAGTATAGCAAACTCTTAAATTTTGTAAAGCTATATCATTTCCAGAAATTAAAGTAACCTTTTGTACTCTTGTAGCTTCACAACCATCATGTACAAATTCTAATGCTTCAGTACTCCACAAATTATCCAAAACAGGGTGACTTCCCCATGGAAACAAATCTTTAAAAGAATGAGTAGCGGGGATGTATATTTTTTTGAAATCGCCAGAAATACTAAGTGCAATTGAAGCTAAAGCCGCACCATGTCCAAATTCTCCCCAATCTACAAAAGGATCAAGAAAATCTCTAACATTAGTTTCAATTTCCAACAAATTTAAATTTAGACCTTTCGCTATACTTTTAATTCTTAATGAAACTTTATCTCTTAGCTCTTTATCCTTTAATTTAATATCTAAACCATGTATGAAAATTATGTCAGTAATTTCATCTCTATTTTTCAACAAAGTATAAAATGAATCAACACCACCAGAAAAAAAAGAACCAACCCTAATACCTGAGGATTCTTTTTTAACAAGTCCTGTATGATTCAATTTAATAACTTCTTCCCCTAAGCCCCAAACATTATAAATTTGCTGAATCGTTTCAAGGTTTCTAACAAACATTTCACTTAAACTATCAGATACATTAATGCATTTTATATTACTTTTAATACTTGGTAGCAACCCTAAAACAATGTTTGATTCTAAACTATCAACAAAAGTAGAATCTCCATTAATTATTTTAAAATATACTTCATTATCGGAATCATTTAAATTAAATCTTGTTTTTATTATTTTTCTATCAGAAGATAGAATTGATTTCTCAATTATTAGATTTTCCATTTTTTTTTAATAATATATAATTAGCATTCATAAACTTTGGTTGAATTAGACAACTTAATACAATGAAAACAAACACTCCAGAAGAGACTTTAAATAACAAAGTAAGTTTCATGTTTTCCAATTCAACAAATCTAATCAATAACATCATAATTGATGAAGATAAAATAATTGGAATAATCATTTTTAACTGTTTTATTATTCCAAAACCAAAAAGCTTCCCAGGATAATAAGCATTTACGAAAAATGAAAATATTGAGAATACTACTTGACCTAATGCGATGGCTTCAATCCCCTGAGGAACAGTGAAAAATAATATCAAAAAACTAACAGGCAGTTTAAATATGTTTATTTTCAAAAACAAATCCGATCTTTTATTTGCATTTAAAATAGCAACGTTTAACCATAATATTGGCGTCAATGCACCTGCTAAAGATAGATACTGCATTACGGGAATAATTGGTAACCATTCTGAAGGTAGAAAAACAATTACAAAGTTCCTTGATATAGCAGCTAAACCAAATAAACACGGAATGGAAACAAAAGCCGTAAGTTGAAAAATTTTTTTATAGATCTCAATCATTCTTTCTTTATCTGTATTCACAGAGGACAGAATAGGAAAAGTAACTGACTGAAGTGTTGAACCCAAAACAGAAATCACCTTATCAGAATACCCTTGAGCTTGAGTAAAAAAACCAATCTGAACAGAATCAAAGTAACGACCTAATAATAAGATATTTAAACTAGACAGAATTCTAGTTACAAATACCGATAATGTAAATTTCAAACTAAAACTCAATAAATCATTTAGAGTCTGCTTTGAAATGATAAATATTGGTCTCCAATTAGCCATAAACAAAAACAATATTGATGATAAAAATGACCTAGATAAATGAAGACCAACTAGTGCCCAATAAGAGAAGTCATTATTAACCATAAATATTGCAATTCCTAAACTTAAAATACTAACAATTATATTTATCTTAGTTAATTGCTTAAAGTCAAAATCAATGGTTAATTTAACTATCGGAATAATACCAAAAGAATCAATAATCACAGTTAAGAATAGTATTTTTGATAAAAATTCCAATTTTGGTTCTGAATAAAAACTTGAGATTATAGGAGCACAAAAAAACAAAAAACAATATAAAATGACAGCGACAAGGATATTTATATAAAATACTGTAGAGAAATCTTTCTTGGTACAACTTTTACCTTTTTGAATAAGTCCACTGCTAAAACCAGAATCAACTAATATTTTAGTGAAAAGGGTAAAAACGGTTAACATCCCTATTAAACCAAAGTCAGAAGGTGCAAGAATATTCGCTAAATAGATATAGACTATAAAAGGTAATATTTGATTAAATATTTTATCTACAAACACCCAAACAACTCCTTTTACAGCCTTTTCCTTAAGACTCATATAAAACAAAATTTATCATAACCATAATTTCATACAAAACAATTAATTGTTCATTTAAATCGGAATAATCCCTAATATTGTTAATTTCGACATTCTGCTTGGATAGGCTTCGTTTCGCACGGTGCTTTATAAAACAAAAATCAAATCAATTTCTCTTTTAGGATGTCAAAAAACTGTTTTCCCATTATAATACCCATTCCTACAAAAACCCCCACAATAATAGATAAAATTAGAATTATACCTCTTTTAGGCTTCGCTTTTTCCAAAGGAATCGATGCTGGTTTCAAAACAGTAAACACCGGAGTATCCTCAGTCACCTGTAAATATTGTGCTTCTAACTGTTTAGCCAATTCGGTATACACACCATATACCAAATTATATTCATCTTGCATGGTTTGTAATTCAATCTTACTCATCGCAGAATTTACAAACTTGTTTTTATCCTCAAACTTTGCTAATTTCAACTGTACATCAACAAATTTATTTTCTAAGGAGGTGTATCTTTCCTTGATATATTCTAATTGCTCGGTAGATTTTTTTATTTTAAAATCAATAATAAATTTCTGTAACAATTGTTGTGCATTGGAAGCTAACTGAGCACTTGCATAAGCTTCTGGCATACTTGCAGATAAAACTACAGATCCTTCATCTTCATTGATTGCCAAGTCTATTTGCTTCAATAATCTTTGAATCAATTTATCCTCTTTCTTAGATAATGAAACTATATCAAGTTGCTTGTCTATATTAGAAAAAACATCCGTAGGCTTCCCTTTCACCAGTGAAATCAATATTCCAGGCAAACCAATTGTATACTTTTTTAGAATCTCCAATACTCCAGGAGCATGTATAGATGTATAATATTCTTTAAAACTAACAGGCTCTGCATGTCCTTCAATAGTTAAGGGGGTTTGTAGTAGCTCTAACTGAAAAGGCAAACTGCTTAGTATTTGTGGGTATAAAATTGGTGAGATCCCTGAATCATTATTCATGCTTCCCAAATTGATTCCTGCCATTGCAGCCAAACCTCCTAAGCCTCCACCTACTTTGCTTTCTGATGTTTGGGGTACAAAAGTAGTACTCGCAGTGTACTCTTTTTCTGAAAAGACGGCTACAAACAAACCAATTAACAAAAAAA
>Ga0233426_10003239_pt1 | contig 13006 bp, 13 predicted proteins | sample SI_118_April2016_6_FD_179875 | JGI IMG/M metagenome (GOLD analysis project Ga0233426, IMG submission 179875) | Seawater microbial communities from Saanich Inlet, British Columbia, Canada - SI_118_April2016_10_MG | ecosystem: Environmental > Aquatic > Marine > Inlet | place: Canada: British... | reverse complement strand
TTTTGTTTTTCTTGCCATATTGTAAAAATACAAAAACCGACTCTTTTTAAAATCGGTTATTAATTTTGTGTTTTTAAGAAACTCTAATGTTCTGAATCAAATAATATTTGCTCTTCAAAACTTCCTAAATCATTTATAATAACATCAAATTAAATCGATATTTTTCTCATCTTTTTCAAGCGATTCCATGTTATTTTATGTCGTTGTGTGTAAATAAAAAAGCATCCAACGTCCAACAGAAAATAAAACAAACTAATTCCGCTCGGTGGATTATTACTTGGCAAAAATTCAAAAACTTCAAATCCTATGTTTGGCCATTTCCAACAACCAAAAGCCGTACCTCCTATTTCTAGAATAGCGACTAAAATATACATGGAATAAAAAAACAATCTGTCTTTTGGCCTCTTCCAAAGTAGAAGAAAAACACCTATTGTCATTACAAAACCAAAAACATCGGCAAAAAACACTAAATAAATAATTGAAAATAATGCAATGGAAATGGCGAACAATTGCTCCACAGCTTTATGATGTTTTCTTACAACAGAGTTTTTACTAAACATAAAAATTCTACCATACAATGCTGCATGACCTATCGGAACATATAAAGGCACATTTTCTAGTCTATAAGTATACATGCTCAATCCTCTAGAAAACAAATACTCACCTCCAACACCTAAAACTACTGCGTATAACATGAGCTCTTTTACTCTTGGTGTAGATCTAAAATACATTTTAAAAAAGCCAGCTAACATTAAAATATTAATGAATAGCTGAGAATTTGTAACTTTTTCTGAAAAATAAATACTATCAAAAAATAATACAAAAACAAAAAAGACAAAACGACCAATTTCTCTATTAAAAACAGAAATAATCCGTTTTAAATCTTTTTTAGGAACTGATAATATTTTCATTAACTAGAATATTTAAAACAATCTGCAGTATGATCATTCACCATACCTACTGCCTGCATATATGCATACATTACTGTTGACCCAACAAACTTAAATCCTCTTTTTCTTAAATCTTTAGAAATCGTATCCGACAAGGTTGTTGTAGCTGGTACATCTTCTTTTTTTAAAAATTTATTGATAATTGGCTTATTGTTTACATAACTCCAAATGAACTTAGAAAAAGAACCAAACTCTTTTTGAATCTCTATAAATACTTGTGCGTTTGTAATAGCACTCCTTATTTTTAACTTATTTCTAATAATACCAGTATCTTTCAGCAGAGATTCATATTTACTTTCTTTGTAAGTTGCAATCTTGTTATAATCAAAATTATCCAAGGCTTTTCTGAAGTTTTCTCTTTTATTTAAAATAGTAATCCAGCTTAAACCTGCTTGAAAAGTTTCTAAAATCAAAAATTCAAATAGAGTTTTGTCATCAAAGACTGGGATTCCCCATTCTTTGTCATGATAATTTTTATATAATTGACTATCCGTTACCCAAGAGCATCTCTCTTTCATTATCTTGTTTTAAAGTTGGGAAATAACATTAAAAGAATTAGTATATCATAATTTTAACCCTTTTTATTTTTCTTTAAACGTTTAGTCACTTTAAGAATGCCCGACTTGTTCTTGTTTTTTGCTAAAATAACAAAACTACTTTTGAGTTAATGAAAATGAATAAAATAATCATCCTAAAGCAAGAAAAAAATATATAAATTGATTATCTTAGAATATTATGAAACTCTTTAAACACTTTGCCTTATTTATTTCTATTGGCTTATTTATTTGGGCCTGTGCATCATCACCAATAAAAAAAAATACTACTAAAAAAGAAGAACCCGTTGTTATTGCTAACGATAGTTTAGAGTATGAAATTATAATAATTGATATTGGCTTTAATGCTTTTTTAAATTCTATTGCGCAACCAGAGGGATTTTATACACAGTCATATTTAGAAGCTAGAAATAAAGCATGGGTAATTACTTGGAACAATAGAGTTACAAATAACATACAATTTAATCAGGATATTTATGAGAACATCATAGATTATCAACCTCAGATAGATTATGGTTATGAAGTTAATTACAAACTGTTCAATTACTTTTTATTTGCCCAAAGAAAATATAAAATGAATTTAGGTGGTGGTTTTAGAACCAATAGAATTAATTAACTTTTTTTTTGAAAACTTAAAAAACTATAATCAAATTTATTTTTCTCATCTGCTTTAAAATCTTCTCTACTTGTTTCTTCCCAAATATTTAAATCTATTGACGGAAAAAACACATCCGCTTCAAAATCTTGATGAACTTTAGTTATATCTAATTGATCTACCAAATCTTTTTCAATTGCTTCTTTATAAATTTGTGCACCTCCGATTACAAAAGCAATATCATCACTCTCTACCAAATCAATAGCTTCTTCAAGACTATGCGCTATTAAACATCCTTCCTTAAAATAATTTTTATTTCTGGTAATAATAATTGTAGTTCTATTTGGCAAAGGTTTTCCTATTGACTCAAATGTATTTCTTCCCATTAAGATGCAATGTCCAGAAGTAATTTTCTTAAATCTTTTTAAATCTGAAGGCAAATGCCAAATTAAATCATTGTCTTTTCCTAAGGCATTATTCTCTGCAATTGCAGCAATTATTGTAATCATAAGGTCTTAATATTTTAAACGAATTTAAAATAATTCTATGAAGATTTGACTCTTTAAAGGTATTTTAGGCTAAACATATATGTTTACGAATACGATTTCGACCTAAAAACACTGATAATCAACCTTAATGAAAAATTGTTTTTATTAAATTAATTTCAATTATACCCTACTTATTTTGCTAAAATCACTAATTCATATAATCATTTTAACAAACTGATAATTTTTTAAAATTAGCTCTTAACAAAGTTTTTAAAACATATATACTTCTATATTTTTACTTAAAAATCTAAAAAAAATTATGGCAATTAAAAAACAATTCTTAAAAAGCAAACCAATTTGTAAAGTAACCTTTACTGTATCCGCTGAAGAAGCGAACAAAGTAGCGGTTGTAGGAAATTTTAATGAATGGAATGAAAAATCAACTCCTTTAAAAAAACTAAAAAATGGATCATTCAAAGGCACAATAGATTTAGAATCTGGAAAATCACACGAATTTAGATATCTTGTTGATGGTGCTTATTTAAATGAGCAAGAAGCAGACGGTTATGCCTGGAATGATTATGCTGGCGCAGAAAATAGTGTATTAACCACATAACAGAAAATGTTATTAAAAAATTAAAAAGAGCTTTCAATTAAATTGAAAGCTCTTTTTAATTTTTATTAAACTGCCACTTGACCCTTAATATGTGGATGAGGATTGTAGTCTAACAACTCAAAATCTTCAAAAGTAAAATCTAGAATATCTTTTACTTTAGGATTAATTTTCATTTTTGGTAAAGGTCTAAAATCTCTGGATAACTGCAACTCTAGTTGCTCCGTATGATTATTATAAATATGAGCATCTCCAAAAGTATGAATAAACTCTCCGGCTTCATAACCACAAACTTGCGCAATCATCATTGTAAATAAAGCATAAGAGGCAATATTAAAAGGAACTCCTAAAAATATATCTGCACTTCGCTGATATAATTGACAAGATAATTTTCCGTCAGTAACATAAAACTGAAAAAATGCATGGCATGGAGGTAAAGCAGCTTTACCATTTGCAACGTTCTCAGAAAAAGAAACTGAAGTATCTGGCAAAACTGAAGGATTCCATGCTGAAATCAACATTCTTCTTGAGTTAGGATTGCTTTTTAGAGTTTTAATTACATCTTTTAATTGATCTACCTCATCACTATTCCAATTCCTCCATTGATGACCATAAACAGGTCCTAAATCTCCATTTTCATCTGCCCAAGAATTCCATATTTTAACTCCATTTTCTTGTAAGTATTTAATATTTGTATCCCCTTTTATAAACCAAAGTAATTCATATATTATAGATTTTAAATGAAGTTTTTTTGTGGTTACCATTGGAAACCCCTCACTTAAATCAAACCGCATTTGATGTCCAAAAACACTTTTTGTTCCCGTTCCTGTTCTATCTCCTTTTTCGTTTCCGTTTTCTAAAACGTGCTTTACTAAGTCGTGATATTGTTTCATTCTAATGTATAAGCGTTAAATTGTTTATTTGTGCAAGCGTAAATAATAGACTTGTGTAAAAATAAAAAAAGCATCAATAATTTTTTTGATGCTTTTATAATATTATAGAAAAGTTATTAACCTAATGAAAATAACGTTTCGGGATTATCTGTTGTAGTTTTATTTTAACCTATAATCATACCTGCAATTGTTGCTGACATTAAAGATGCTATTGTACCTCCTATTAATGCTTTCATCCCAAATTCTGATAAGACTTTACGTTGCCCAGGAGCTAAAGAACCTATACCGCCTATTTGTATTCCTATAGAAGCAAAATTAGCAAAACCACATAACATATAAGTAGCCATAATTATAGATTTATTATATGCCAAATGTGTTACACTTGCCGCATTTTTTAGCTCTGCTAGTTGTATATAACCTATAAACTCGCTTGCCGCTAATTTAATACCTAATAGTTGACCCATCATAGATATATCTATAGTTGGTACACCTATTAACCACATTAATGGAGCAAAGACAGAACCTAAAATAAATTCTAACGATAATGCTTTATATGCTGTGTTTGCCGCGATTATACCATTTAAAGTTGTAATATCACCAACCCAGCCTAATACGCCGTTTAGCATTGCAATAAAAGCAACAAAAACGAGAAGCATTGCACCAACATTTACAGCCAATCGTAAACCCTCTGTTGTACCATTCGCAATTGCATCTAAAATATTAGATCCAATCTTTTCTGAAGATACCGTGACATCTGAATTTACTTTTTCTGTTTGTGGATATAATATTTTTGAAATTACAATTGCCCCAGGTGCAGCCATAACAGAAGCTGCTAAAAGGTGTTTTGCAAAGACCAATTCCAGCACTTTATCTCCACCTCCCAAAAAGCCAATATAAGCTGCTAGTACTGCACCTGCAACTGTTGCCATACCGCCAATCATTACTAATAACATTTCTGACTTATTCATTTTTTCTAAATAAGCTTTTATTAACAGAGGTGCTTCTGTTTGTCCTAAAAAGATATTTCCTGCTACAGAAAGACTTTCCATACCAGAAATTCCTAGAAATTTAGATAAAACGATTGCTAAAATTTTAACGATTTTTTGAATAACTCCCAGGTAAAATAATAGCGATGTTAATGCTGAAAAGAAAATAATCGTTGGTAAAACTTGGAAAGCAAAAATGTATCCAAATTTATTCATATCACCAACAATACCAGCAAATAAGAACTCACTACCTGCCTTTGTATACCCTAATATTTCGATAAAAACTCCACCAACAAGTTCGAAAATAGTTTGAATAAATTCAACTTTTAAGACACCTATTGCTATTAATAACTGCAATGAAATACCTATTGCGACTTTTTTCCAATCAATTGCTTTTTTATTTGCACTAAACAAAAAGGCAATAACAATTAACGAAAACATTCCTAAAGCTCCTCTCCAAAAACCACCGAAGGTAAAACCTTGACTTGGCAAAATTTCTGACACAGCAATAACTTGATCTGTATTTTGAGAAAAAATTGAAATTGATAGTAAACACAAAACTGTAGTAAGTATTTTTTTCATAATCTAAATATACGTTATTAAGAGCGTTTGCTTATTTCGTCTCTAATTTTTGCAGCGAGCTCATAATTTTCATTAGTTACTGCGTCGCTTAATTGGTTTTGAAGTTCTTTTAAAGATAAATCTGAAAATGTATTTTCTGTTTTAGTTACTAAATTTTCTAATTCTAAAGAAATCTCGTCTGATTCCAAATCATCTTTAATACCAAATTCTTCTTCTAACTTTAGAAAAACTCCAGCCTTTTCTAAAATATTTTCATAGGTAAAAATTGGTGCATCAAAACGAACTGCAATTGCTATTGCATCTGAAGTTCTTGCATCTATTACTTCCTCTGAGCCATCTCTTTCACAAATTAGACTAGAAAAGAAAACCCCATCTACTAATTTATGAATGATAACCTCTTTTATGGTAATTAAAAAACGGTCTGAAAAAGTTTTAAATAAATCGTGGGTAAGCGGTCTAGGTGGTCTAATTTCGGTTTCTAAGGCAATTGCTATAGATTGTGCTTCAAAGGCTCCAATAATAATAGGTAAAGTTCTTGTACCTTCTTCCTCACTCAAAACTAAAGCATAAGCGCCACTTTGAGTTTGACTATAAGAAATACCTTTTATACTTAATTTTATTAAATTCATAAATATATTTACATAAAGCTAAAAAGTAATTCATAAATTTTGAAGTTGCTTTTCACAAACTTTTTAGAGGGCACAATTTAATAAAAATAATAGCTTAAAAAATGATATTTCTTTAAAAAAAGAGGAATGCGCTTACTTAAGGAATTGAAGCATCTCTTTGAACTCTTTTTATTTTTATTTCTAAATAAAAAAGCGAAGACTGAAAGCCTTATAAAATTATTTAATAGTAGACAGAAATTCATAAAAAAACCTATCAAAAGAATTATTTCTGATAGGTTTAAAATCTTAAAAACTTACTAATTTGGGCAGACCCAAAAAGTATTATGAGGCTTTAAATAATTTTATTTTTTCTATTAATTCTGGAACAATATCAAAAGCATCACCAACGATACCATAGTCTGCAGCTTTAAAGAAAGGTGCCTCTGGATCTGTGTTAATAACTACTTTTACTTTAGAAGCATTGATACCTGCCAAATGCTGAATTGCTCCGGAAATTCCAATAGCAATATATAAATTAGACGCTACGGGCTTACCTGTTTGACCAACATGCTCTGAATGTGGACGCCAACCTAAATCTGAAACAGGCTTAGAACAAGCAGTTGCAGCTCCTAAAGAATCTGCTAACTCTTCTATCATCCCCCAGTTTTCGGGTCCTTTTAAACCTCTACCTGCAGAAACAACAATATCTGCATCGTCTATTGTTACCTTACCAGTTACTCTTTCTATTTTTTCTGATTTCACTAAAGAATCTACAATTGTAACTTCAAAAGGCACTGTAGTACCTGAAACCGGGTTTTCATGAACACCATAAGAATTCTTAGCTAAACCAATTACTTTATTCTCTGTTGCAATAACAGTATTTGAAAATGCTTTGTTAGAAAATGCTTTTCTTTTTATGCTAAAAGGACTTGTACTTGACGGCAAACTCACAGTATTAGAAACACAACCAGCTTCTAAATTTACTGCAACTATTGGTGCTAAATACAACCCATTGATGGTTGAATCTAAAACTACAACATTAGCACTTTCTGCTGCTGCTACCTGTGTTACTACAGAAGCGTATTGCTTTGCATTAAAAGTATTTAAAGAATCGTTAGAAACTGAAACAACCTTTTCTGCTCCATAATTATATAATTCTGATGAATCACTTGCGTTTATGGTTAGTGCAATAACATTTGTACCTAATTGTTCTGCAACTTTTTTTCCATATGAAACTACTTCAAAAGCAGTTTTCTTAAATTTTCCTTCCGATGAATCGGCAAAAACTAAAACAGACATATTTTTTTATTTTTTATTAGGTAAACTATTTAATCAGTTCATTTATTTTTAAAGAAAATAAAAACATTTTTAAACAATTAAACCGTTTATAATTAAATCACTTTTGCTTCGCTATGTAATAAGCTAATTAACTCATCTACATTATTTGCATCTACTAATTTCACAGCTCCTTTTGGTGCTGGTTTTTCAAAAGACTCAATACTTGTTGATGCCTCACCTCCTAAAGCTTCTACAACTTGTAAAGGTTTTTTACGGGCCATCATAATGCCGCGCATGTTAGGTATACGAAGATCTTTTTCTTCTACTATCCCTTTCTGGCCACCAACAACCAAAGGTAGACTTACTGATAGTGTTTCATTTCCACCATCAATCTCTCTTATTGCAGAAACAGTTGTTCCCTCTATTTCAAGACCAACACAACCATTTATAAAATTAAAATCCAGTAAAGTGGCTAACATTCCAGGAACCATTTGACCATTATAATCCGCAGATTCTTTTCCAGCCAAAACTAAATCATATCCTCCATTTTTAACAACTGCTGCTAATTCTTTTGCTACCTGAAAACCATCGGTTGGGTTCAGGTTTACACGAATTGCACTATCTGCTCCTATTGCCAATCCTTTGCGCAATGTCGGCTCTGTTTCAGGTCCTCCAACGTTAACTATTGTCACAGAAGCTCCTTGTTTTTCCTTAAACCACATTGCTCTTGTTAAGCAAAACTCATCATAAGGATTGATTACAAACTGAACTCCGTTTGTATCAAATTTAGCGTCATTTTCTACAAAATTAATTTTAGATGTGGTATCAGGAACGTGACTAATACAAACTAATATTTTCATAAACTTCTATTTTTTATTCTATTTGTTCTCTGCGAAGCTACAGCTTTTTTTTAAAAAATACTATGCGTGCATAGTATTTTTTAATTAATTTAACATTTAACGAAAACGTTTGCGAAGGAATTTAAAAATAATCATACAGTTTACACGAGTGTAACCATAAAAATGCCAAGAATTTATTACTTTTGCATCTGAAAAACTAATTACAATTATACTAAATGAAAACAATTCAATTCAGAGAAGCTATTTGTGAGGCTATGAGTGAAGAAATGCGCAGAGATGATAGCATTTATTTAATGGGTGAAGAAGTTGCAGAATATAATGGTGCTTACAAGGCATCTAAAGGTATGTTAGATGAGTTTGGAGCAAAACGTGTTATAGATACACCAATTGCTGAACTTGGATTTGCAGGTGTTGCCGTTGGTTCGGCAATGAATGGTCTTAGACCTATTGTAGAATACATGACGTTTAACTTCTCGTTAGTTGGAATTGATCAAATTATAAACAACGCTGCTAAAATTAGACAAATGTCTGGTGGACAGTTTAATTGCCCTATCGTTTTTAGAGGACCTACTGGTTCAGCTGGTCAGTTAGGAGCAACGCACTCACAAGCTTTTGAAAACTGGTTTGCAAACACACCGGGTTTAAAAGTAATCGTGCCCTCTAATCCATATGATGCAAAAGGTCTATTAAAAGCTGCCATTAGAGATGATGATCCTGTTATTTTTATGGAGTCTGAACAAATGTATGGTGATAAGATGGAAGTACCTGAAGGGGAATATATTATTCCGATTGGAGTTGCAGACATCAAAAGAGAAGGAACAGATGTAACTATCGTTTCTTTCGGAAAAATCATTAAAGAAGCATACAAAGCAGCCGATGAACTAGCAAAAGAAAATATTTCTGTTGAAATTATTGATTTAAGAACAGTTCGTCCAATGGATCACGCTGCTATCATTACATCTGTAAAGAAGACAAATAGATTAATTATATTAGAGGAGTCTTGGCCATTTGCAAGTATCTCCACAGAAATCACCTACAGAGTGCAAGATGAAGCGTTTGATTATTTAGATGCTCCTATCAAAAGAATTACAACTTCTGACACTCCAGCTCCATATTCTCCTGTTTTATTTGAGAAATGGTTGCCAAGTTCTCAAAACGTAATTGACGCTGTAAAGGAAGTGATGTATCTATAAGTAGATGAATACTAAAAAAAGTAAAAGTCCTATTCACAATTGAATAGGACTTTTACTTTTTCACCCCCTTTCAGTTAAATAAATGAAAACCATTATATAAATTATATATAAAAACATAAAATAACCTTAATTAATCACTATTTTTGTCGGCGATTAAAAATTTTGATAGAAAAATAAAATTATGAGTGAAGAAACAAAAAGCAAATTAACTTTTGACGTTTTAATAGAAATCCCCAAAGGAAGCAGAAATAAATACGAATATGATTTCACCTTGAAAAAAATTAGATTTGACAGAATGTTATTTTCTTCAATGATGTATCCTGGTGATTACGGATTTATCCCAGAAACCTTAGCATTAGATTCAGATCCATTAGATGTTTTAGTTTTAGGACATCAACCAACCTATCCAATGGTAGTAATGGAAGTAAGACCTATTGGAGTTTTTTATATGGCAGATGAAAAAGGACCAGATGAAAAAATTATTTGTGTACCAGTTTCTGATCCAATTTGGGGTGACAAAGCAGACATTGCAGATCTAACTCCTCATAGGTTAAAAGAAATTGAGCACTTTTTTAAAGTTTACAAAGATTTAGAAAAGAAAAAAGTAGATACAGGAGGTTGGGGAGATGCTGCTGCAGCTATAAAAATCTATCATGACTGTGTTAAACGTTATGATGAAAGTGAGCATAAGAAAAAAAGAACATTTACGATATAAGTATAATAGAATTCAACAAAAAAAAACATCTTATTTAAATAAGATGTTTTTTTTTGTTGAATAAAATCGTTAAAACCTTCTAAAATTTTACACAAACCATCTCATTATTCTGACATCAGTAAAATCATTCAATAACGATAAATAACTCGAATAAACATAATGCTAGAAATAATACAAAATAAATATACAATCAATGCATAATCATTAATTTATGTATGCTTTTTTTATCACATTAATTTAACTACATTTAGCATCGTTAAAAAAATTAATAACTAAACTAACTTATATGGAATTAATCGTAAATTTTTTACCTCTCTTTGGTATTGTAGCTTTAATCTTCGTTTTTATTAAAAGTGGATGGGTTTCTAAACAAGAAGTAGGTGATGAAAAAATGTCACGTATAGCAAAAAACATCGCTGATGGTGCAATGGCATTCTTAAAAGCAGAATACAAAGTTCTAGCAGTTTTTGTTGTTGCTGTAGCTATCTTATTATTTTTTAAAGGTTCTTCTGAAAAAGATTCTAGTGGTATGGTTGCGGTCTCTTTTATTATAGGAGCAATTTGCTCTGCCCTAGCAGGATTTATAGGAATGAAAGTTGCAACGAAAGCAAACGTAAGAACTACGCAAGCCGCCAAAACATCTCTAGGCAAAGCGTTAGAAGTTGCTTTTGCCGGCGGAGCAGTAATGGGATTAGGTGTTGTTGGTTTAGGTGTCTTGGGCTTAAGTGGCTTATTTATGGTTTACCAAAGTATGTGGGGTGGTGAAAACTTAACGTTAGTACTAAATGTACTTTCTGGTTTCTCTCTGGGTGCTTCATCAATTGCGCTATTTGCGCGTGTTGGTGGTGGTATTTATACAAAAGCAGCAGATGTTGGTGCAGATTTAGTTGGTAAAGTTGAAGCAGGTATTCCAGAAGACCATCCATTAAACCCTGCAACGATTGCAGATAACGTGGGTGATAATGTTGGTGATGTTGCTGGTATGGGAGCTGATTTATTTGAATCTTATGTAGGTTCAATAATAGGTACAATGGTTTTAGGAGCATTTATTATAACACCCAATTTTGAAGGTCTAGGCGCTGTTTATCTTCCTTTAGTACTCGGAGCTGTTGGTATTTTAATGTCTATACTAGGTACTTTTTTTGTAAAAGTAAAAGATGGTGGAAATCCACAAACTGCATTGAATATTGGAGAATTTGGTTCGGCGGGATTAATGGTTATAGCATCTTATTTTATTATTCATGCTTTAATTCCTGAATCTGTCGATGGTCTACCTTTCGGTGCTTGGGGAGTTTTTATGGCAACCATTGCAGGATTAGTTGCTGGTTTAGGAGTTGGTAAAATAACGGAGTATTACACAGCTACAGGTAAAAAACCTGTAATGTCAATTGTTGCTCAATCAGAAACAGGAGCGGCTACAAATATTATTGCAGGTTTAGGTGTAGGTATGATGTCTACAATGATTCCTATTCTTTTGATTGCTGCTGCCATTATGGTTTCTCATCACTTTGCAGGTTTATACGGTATCGCAATTGCTGCAGTTGGTATGTTAGCAAATACAGGAATTCAATTAGCAGTAGATGCTTATGGACCTATTTGTGATAATGCTGGTGGTATTGCTGAAATGGCTGAATTACCGAGTGAAGTTCGTGAACGTACTGATAAATTAGATGCGGTTGGTAATACAACTGCAGCTGTTGGTAAGGGGTTTGCAATTGCCTCTGCCGCCTTAACAGCATTAGCACTATTTGCAGCATTTATGAAGACTGCGGGCGTTACAGCAATTGATGTTTCTCAGCCTAAAATTATGGCTGGATTATTAGTTGGAGGTATGTTACCTTTTGTATTCTCCGCTTTGTCTATGAACGCGGTAGGTAGAGCTGCTATGGCAATGATTGAAGAAGTTAGACGTCAATTTAGAGATATTCCTAAATTAAAAGCAGCTTTAGAAGTTATGCGCAAGTATGATTCTGATATGACAAAGGCCTCTAAAGAAGATAGAGCTATTTTTGATGCTGCTGATGGTGTAGCTGATTATGGAAAATGTATTGATATTTCTACAAAAGCATCAATAAGAGAAATGGTGTTACCGGGGTTATTAGCAATAATTGTACCCGTGGCAGTTGGTTTTATTGGAGGTGCAGAAATGCTCGGTGGCGTATTAGCTGGTGTTACCACTTGTGGTGTTTTAATGGCAATCTTTCAATCTAACGCAGGAGGTGCTTGGGATAACGCCAAGAAAACAATTGAAGAACAAGGAAAAAAAGGAACTGATGCGCACAAAGCCGCAGTTGTTGGAGATACAGTGGGAGATCCTTTTAAGGACACTTCAGGGCCTTCTTTAAATATTTTGTTAAAATTAATGTCTGTAGTTGCGTTGGTAATTGCTCCAAGTATTGCTTTAAACACTAATAAAGTGACAGAATACAATAACGCAAAACAAGACGTTAAAACTGAAGTTGTGCAAATTGCGACAGCCAATAATTCAAATAATAAAACGTTGGTTAGAAACAAAACTGAAGAAACTGAAAAAGGTGAAGAAACTGAGAAAGACGTTCTTAAAATTGAAGCAGTAAAAAAGACTAAAAAAAATATTAAAGCTCTTGCTTTAAAATAGTGAATAAAATTTTTATTTATAATATTAAAAAGCACCCGTATGGGTGCTTTTTAATATTATAAATAATAGGAAAC
>Ga0233426_10003238_pt1 | contig 13023 bp, 13 predicted proteins | sample SI_118_April2016_6_FD_179875 | JGI IMG/M metagenome (GOLD analysis project Ga0233426, IMG submission 179875) | Seawater microbial communities from Saanich Inlet, British Columbia, Canada - SI_118_April2016_10_MG | ecosystem: Environmental > Aquatic > Marine > Inlet | place: Canada: British... | reverse complement strand
GGCCGAGACTTGACCTGATGGGATCGGCCTAGATCTCGTACGCTCGACCTGCGCGTCAAATTTTCGGTCGGTTATATCGTTCCACGTACAGCCTGCGCCGCGCATTAACCACGCGCCGGCACCGCAGCCAATGAATATCCAAGCGCCATCCCAACCGAAACGTCCCTGCGATAGCGAAGACAGAAGCAGGCCCCACCAGCATGGCAATAAAAGAAGCCAAGTACCTATTGGACGATCAGCCCGACTAAGCCGTAAATAGGGGCGCGTCCATTCCGGTGCATAATGATCTACCCAATTTCCGCGCACTGCGTCTGAAACTTGGCCGTCAGCCTCTGGCGAATTGTCCGCGTCGGTCATATGTTGCCCTCATGGAAGCAGCGAAAATCAGGCTCTATGTAGATCACCCTTTGGGTCAGGGGCAAACGGTTCCTATGAACCGTGACCAAGCACACTATCTTTTTGGTGTTATGCGCCAGAAAATCGGTGGGTTGGTCGCGCTGTTTAATGGGCGTGACGGAGAGTGGACATCCGAGATAACCAAAGCCGGTAAGAAATCCGGCGAACTGACGTGCGTCGAGCAAACCAAGCCCCTACAAATGCCCCCAGACCTATGGCTGATCTTTGCGCCGATTAAAAAGGAGCGCACAAATTTCATCGTGGAAAAAGCCACCGAAATGGGGGCTGCACGTATCGTGCCGATTGGTACAGGTTTCACAAATGCTGACCGCATCCGCCAAGACCGCCTACAAGCCCATGCGGTTGAGGCCACCGAACAATGCGGTGGAACTTATGTACCCGAAGTATGCGACATTCAGAAATTGCCAAAGCTGTTAGATCAATGGCCCGAGGACCGGAAATTGATGTTCTGTGACGAAGCCTTGGTCGGGGCGAAAGCAACTCTAAAGGACGCAGGCCGCGGACCTTGGCCATTCTTGTCGGGCCAGAGGGTGGATTTTCTGAAGCTGAACGGCAGCACTTAAACTCCCTGCCGTATGCACATGCGGTTAGTCTCGGACCGCGAATTCTTCGCGCCGACACAGCCGTTGTCACAGCAATGACAGTCTGGCAGCAAGTACTGGGGGATTGGTGATGCTCAGAAACGCAGTATCTGGGGATGAAGTCGCTATTGAGGAGTTCCTGTCCAAACACGCCTGCACTTCGATGTTTTTGCGGTCCAATCTGTCGCAATTTGGCCTGTCAGGCAGCGACGATCCACGCGCGACGACTTTTTGGTTAGATGAAAACGTCGGGGAAATTCAAGGAGTGTTTGGCGCTTCGCGTAAAGGTTTTTTGATGTTTCAAGCCCCGGTGGCAACTCCTCAGGATTGGATAGATTTTGCAACAGTCCTGTCAGGACGTTCCGTACAAGGTATGACTGGAGAGGGCGCTCAAGTTGCCGCGGCACTGCCCGCAATTGGATTTGAGGGCCGTGAATTTGCCCTGAAATCGGTTGAATCGTTGTATCAGCTAGAACTGGAAGCGCTGAAAATGCCAGAAGCGAATGGCGACATTCGGCCAGCCCAAGAGCACGACAGAGAGCTGTTGGCGGAATGGGTTTTGGATTACGATGTTAAAACGCTTGGATCACCGGAAAACGAAGCCACTCAGCTACAGGTTAGAGAGAAAATTGAAGACATTATAACCAAAGGAAAAACGCGTATTTTGGAAGTCGACGATCGGCCGGTTGCTAAAACAGCCTTTAACGCTGCGTTGCCTGACATTGTGCAAATCGGTCCCGTCTACACACCACCAAAATATCGCAATCGAGGATACGCCCGCCAAGTTGTTGCGCAGCACCTGAAAGAAGCCCGCGATGAGGGCGTACAAACTGCCGTCCTTTTTTCCTCGGGCGCAGCCGCTTGTCGCGCATATGAAGCTATCGGATTTGAGCGAGTGGGGACTTACACGATTGCCCTTTTGGCCAACCCCATAACAATTGGTAAAGTGATATGAGTTTCCTACGTCCCGAAGCACGCCAGTCGCTGCACCGCTACCGTGACTTGATCATCGCGGGTCTTGTGGGGTCTGTAGGTCTTTATTGGGCGCTGTCGATGTTTGGCCTGATGGTCTGGATTGGATGGTTGCTTGTTATCGTAGCTTTGGCTTTCGCAGCTTCCGGCATTCAGCGATTACGGTTCCGCTCAGAACAGGGCGGTGTTGGCATCGTCAGCGTACACGAAGGCCAAATCACCTACCTGTCGCCCTTCGATGGCGGCATGGTGGCGCTGTCTGAAATTAATACTTTGATCTTGGACTATGCCCAAGATCCCGCCCGTTGGGTATTGATGCAACCGGGACAAGCGGATGTGCAAATTCCGCTTAACGCCGAAGGCACTGATAAATTGTTCGATATCTTCGCCGCTCTTCCTGGATTGCAAACCGAAGCGATGCTTGCAGCACTCCAAAAAAATGACGGACACCCAATCGTGATCTGGCAACGCTCAAAATCGCAGGAAAACGTAAAACGGCTGCATTGACACCGTTCCAAATTCGTCTCACCAGTAAAGTCTAGTTAACGTCTTAGGAGCAGCCGATGTCCATTCCTCAAAGCGGTGGCGGGCCGATCGAAAGCTACGATCAACTTGCGCAATATTTGGCTGATGGCTGCAAGCCTAAAGAAGATTGGCGCATTGGGACCGAGCACGAAAAATTCGGTTACGACAAAAAAACGCACAAGCCGATCCCTTACGAAGGTAAGGGTTCTGTCCAAGCGATGCTTGAAGGCCTGCGCGATCGTCACGATTGGACGCCGGTAACGGAAGCAGGCAAGCTAATAGGACTAACCAAGGACGGTGCGAATGTATCGCTTGAACCGGGTGGTCAACTGGAACTGTCGGGCGCTCCGCTAGAAACAATTCACCAAACCTGTGACGAAGTGAACGTCCACTTGAAGGACGTCAAACATATCGCGGACGAAATTGGTGTTGGATTTATAGGTCTTGGAGCGGCCCCAATTTGGGAGCACAGCGAAATGCCCGTAATGCCCAAAGGGCGCTACAAATTGATGACCGATTATATGGATCGCGTTGGTACCATGGGCAAAACCATGATGTATCGAACTTGCACTGTCCAAGTTAACCTCGATTTCGCGACCGAAGCCGATATGGTTCAAAAAATGCGCGTGGCGTTGGCATTGCAGCCAGTCGCGACAGCCCTATTTGCCAATTCGCCGTTTCTCGAGGGGAAGCCGAACGGTCATAAATCTTGGCGATCGCGCGTTTGGCGCGACCTTGATCCAGACCGTACGGGCACTCTGCCGTTTGCGTTCGAAGATGGTTTTGGGTTTGAAGCATGGGTGGAATACGCGCTCGATGTGCCGATGTATTTTGTTTACCGCGACGGTGTTTATGTGAATGCGCTGGGCCAGTCGTTTCGCGATTTTCTGAAGGGCGAATTGCCTGCACTGCCGGGTGAAAAGCCAACGCTTTCGGATTGGGCGGATCACCTAACGACGATCTTCCCTGAGGCGCGTGTTAAGCAATTCATCGAAATGCGCGGTGCCGACGGTGGCCCATGGCGTCGTCTCTGTGCATTGCCAGCATTCTGGGTTGGTCTGACCTATGATCAAGGTGCGTTGGATGCAGCAACAGATTTGTTCAAAAACTGGGACGCAAAAACGCGGGAAGCTTGGCGCATTGCAGCATCCGAAGGCGGATTGCAGGCAGAAGTCGGCGGCATGAAGATGCACGATCTCGCGCGCGAAACGGTTGCAATTGCCGAACAGGGTTTGGCTGCACGCGCCAAACCGGGTGCAGGTGGTCTGGTGCCGGATGAGACGCATTTCCTTAATGCTCTGAAAGAAAGTCTCGATAGCGGCAAAACTCCTGCTGACGAACTTCTTGACCTTTATAATGGTGAGTGGGGTGGTGATCTGGATAAAGTTTACGGAGCGTTTAGTTACTAGGCTTCGCCGAAGTGGTATGGTTCCATTTATGAATCCAATTTTGGGTTCGGCCTATTGCCCGTACCCGGGTGATTTTAACTGACATCGACAATTGGAAACAAGCTATCGAAGCAAGAAAGCCCTATTGTCAGGACGCTCGGCCAGTTGACACGATTATGGCGATTGAGCGTTTTATAAATCCCGAGTGGCTTGTTGAGATCGAGGTAGACGCAGTCGTTTCTGAACCGATTGACTAAATGTGATCTCGCCGAATTTGAAAATTATGCCGCATCCGTGGTGAAGCCGGTCATCTAAAAAGATGAAGGGCCTCGACCACGATTAATGCAGTGATGTTAGACAAGGTTTGCAGAAGTTGGATCGATGATCTGAGTTGCCTCGGAAATTTTGCTAAAAGGAATTCCGCTTTTATCCGAATGCTCTTGAATAAGCTGCTCATTCTCGGCGAGGTAGACACAAAATGTTTTATCGCCAGCGACGTAGCTGTGTTGCCATTGGATGGCGCTTCCGATCGTCGCCAGTGCTTCGTTTGAAGCCCGAGAGGCCCCGCATATTTCTGTTGGAGAAAATCCCCCGATGCCAGGTATTTCGCGTTCGATGATGTAGCGTTTCAAAGTGCTCATTGTCTGTCCTTTCCAGTTGGTTGATGAATTCACTCTGACTCAGAAACCCCTGATCGCCGAATTCAATTTTCTTTCCCAATTGAAAGGTGACCTTTACTAAAAGGTTTGAAATTTTAGTGTAATAAAGATAAACTTTAGTAATGGTCGTTGTATCACATCTGAAAGCGTTACAAGCGCTTGAAATGGCAATCCGTGTTGGGTCTCTAAAAGGTGCTGCGGACGAATTGGGAATTACCCCCGCAGCTGTCGGTCAACGCATTAGATCGTTGGAAGATTTCCTTGAGACCGACCTGTTGATGCGCGGACGATCTGGGCTACAGCCGACTGCAGATTTGAGACGCACGCTTTCGGATCTTAGAATGGCGTTCGCGGCGCTTGATCGAGTTACAGAGCAGCTGGATTTCCAAAGGGTAACCGAAATTCACATTGTTGCAGACGGCGATTGGTCGGAACTCTGGTTTCTGCCACGCTTAGAAAAGTTCAGAAAGCAAAACCAAAATATTCTGTTCTGTATAAACGGATCGGGCGATGTGCCGATGCGGCTCGGGGCGCCCGATTGTAGAATTGAATATAGCGAAATTGGCAAAGGGGAAGTGTTATTTCGTGATCGACTTTTACCAGTCGTTAGCCAGGACAATGTTTATCGTATGGCCGAAGATGATGGCAGTATAACGTTAGAAGGCATGCCACTATTGCATTTGGAGCCGCAGCGGGATGATCCTATGCACTCTGGTTGGATCGATTGGGTTGAAGAGTTTGGCTACCGAACTGTGGGCGTTGACCGAGGCGTTCATTATCGCAATGCAAGATTGGCCTTGGAAGCAGCGCGAAAAGCAGTCGGCTTTTTGGTGTGCGGACTGTCGTTGGTCGAGAACGATCTTTCCAACGGTTCCCTTGTTCACCCCTTTCCGATCAAAGATAGTATCCAAGCACCATTGCCTTATGTTCTTACCGTGTCATCACATGGAACAATTAGGCCTCAACTCCAACGCTTTTGCGATTGGCTACGGTCCGAGGCAGAACAGACGCGAATAAGCCTTGAGGCGGCGGCGTCCTCCAGCGACTAACAAGGCGCACGTAAATCAACTGACGCGCTAAGCAACCGTTATGGAAACAATCAGCTATTTCTGCCCAATCTTCGGCTCGTCATTTTTCACCAATCGTCGGATATTCGCATGGTGCCGTGCGACGACTAGCAGGGAAATAATTGCGACAAGTATGGCTCCGTGCATGTGGTAGAAATGGAAGGTAAAAGCGGGTGCCAAAATGGCCGCGATAATTGCTGCCAGAGACGAAAACCTGAATAGAGCCGCCGCAATAAGCCATGCAGCACATGCTGCTAAACCAGCCGGAAAATTAAGCGCTAACAGAGTTCCGAGGAAAGTCGCGACGCCTTTGCCGCCCTTAAACTTAAGGAAAACCGGGAACATATGGCCAATAACGACAAACAGTCCGGCAAAGCCTGCTGCGCCTTCCCCGAATATTGCGCGGGCGACCAAAACGGCAACAACACCTTTGCCGGCGTCAAATAATAGGGTCAAAGCGGCTGCTCGTTTGTTGCCAGTACGCAATACATTGGTCGCCCCAATGTTGCCTGAACCAATTTGGCGGATATCGCCCAGTCCCATTGCGCTGGCGATAAGTAATCCAAAAGGCAGAGAACCTAATAGATATGCGGCGATTGCTGTGATGATCCAGTCCATATCAGTCTCCGAAGACACGGTTGCCATTGACCCATGTGCCAACGACCCGACCTTGTAGGCGAGCATCGTCAAACGGGGTGTTTTTAGATTTCGAATTCAGCTTGAAGCGATCCAAAACGAAAGGTGTGTCTGGGTCAAACAAAACGAGGTCGGCAGGCGCCCCGATTTTTAAGCGACCGCTGTCTAACCCTAGACGCTTCGCGGGATTCAACGACATCGCGCGAAACAATTGCGGCAAGGTCAATTGACCTTCGTGATAAAGCCGAAGGGCAGCTGGCAGAAGAGTTTCAAGACCAACAGCACCGCTAGCAGCTTCTTCAAACGGCAGACGCTTGCTTTCTTCATCTTGCGGTGTGTGCATTGAGCAGATGATGTCGATCAGCCCGTCGGCGACGGCTTGGATTGATGCTAATCGATCATCCTCGCTACGCAATGGGGGCTTGACCTTAAAGAAGGTCCGATAGTCGGCAACGTCCAATTCGTTCAAGGTTAGGTGATGGATCGAAATACCAGCAGTAATATCTAGACCATTTTTTTTGGCACGCGCCAATGCGGGAAGGGCACGGGCAGTGGTGATCTGATCCGCGTGGTATTTTACGCCGGTCATTTCAACCAGAGCAATGTCACGATCCAGCGCCATACGTTCAGCCATTGGACTAACGGTTGGCAACCCCTTTAGAGCTGCAAATTTACCGCTGGTCGCGGCGGCCCCTGACGAAAGGCCCGGTTCTTGTGGGTGCGCAACAATCAAAGCATCAAGGCTTTTGGCGTAAGTCATTGCTCGGGTCAGAACTTTGGTGTTCGTGGTGACTTTGTCGCCATCCGTAAAAGCAACAGCGCCGCCGTCTAGCAAAAACCCGATCTCGGTCATCTCACGACCTTCGCGCCCCTTGGTCAAAGCAGCCATTGAGCGGACATTAACCGGAGCAGCTTCGCGAGCACGACGGGTCGCAAATTCTAACGTCTCGGGTGTGTCGATTGTCGGGATTGTGTCAGGACGGGTGACCATCGTTGTGACCCCGCCAGCGGCAGCGGCCAATCCTGCGGACCGAAAACTTTCCTTGTGACGTTCGCCGGGTTCGCAGATTTTAACGCCAATATCCACTATGCCCGGGGCCAGTACTTGGCCTTTGCAGTCAACATTGTTGATGCCGGTCAGCTTTCTCGCAGCAATATCAGCGTTTTGCGTTAGTATCTCAGCGATCAACCCATTTTCGACAAGCACAGCACCGATGACCTCGGTTAAGGCCTCGGGGTCGATCAGGCGGGCATTTTCAAATAGCGTCGTCATGAGATCCCTTTCTATGCTTGGTTTGCGGCCGCAAGTATCGCGGACTTTGTGGCATGTCGATCGGCTTGATATTTTAGCAGATGCTTGTCGCCACTGTCGGTCACGACTTGAACTGCGCTAATAATAACGCGGACGGTGTTGATGTCGTTCAGACTCACGGCCCGTGTTTGCGGACCAAGTAAGCGGTGGTTTGTCATATCCCAGCGGACGTTCAATTCGTCCGAGGCCACATAGAACCCTCGTATCGCAATGGCGGCCAAGCCGCCAATTGCGCCGGTCCAAACATGGGGGTTTCCTAGCATCCACAGGATCAACATTCCGGCGGCCATAGCAACTGCAGCCATCCACGTATGGTCGCGAATATAGGCACCACGATCAGCTTGAAAGGACTGTTCCACGCGTTCATCTGCGAGAAGTTCGGTTGACGGCGTCAGACGGCAAGAGTCTTCCATTCTACGCTGCCTGCTCACGAGATTTACGCAAGTTGCGCGCCAATAAATCCATTGCGGCCATTCGAACTGCAACGCCCATTTCGACCTGTTCTTGAATGACTGAGCGATTGATATCGTCAGCGATATCACCGTCGATTTCCACGCCACGGTTCATTGGGCCGGGATGCATCACGATGGCATCATCTTTCGCGTTGGCCAATTTATCAGCGTCTAAACCATAGCGATGGTAGTATTCACGTTCGGACGGAATAAAACCGCCGTCCATTCGTTCACGTTGGAGGCGTAGCATCATTACGACGTCGACGTCTTTAAGACCTTCGGCCATGTCATCGTAAACTTCGCAGCCAAATTCAGCGAATTGGCTGGGCACAAGGGTAGGTGGTCCCACAAGACGGATGCGGTTTTCCATCTTCCCGAGCAAAATGATGTTTGAGCGAGCAACCCGAGAGTGGGCGATGTCACCACAAATAGCGATATTCAGCCGATGAAGTCTGCCCTTGCGACGACGTATCGTGAGCGCATCAAGCAGCGCTTGGGTTGGGTGTTCATGACGACCGTCGCCGGCGTTTAAGACGGCACAGTTCACCTTTTGCGCCAAAAGATCGACGGCGCCGGAATGGGGGTGGCGCACAACTAGCAGATCGGGGTGCATGGCGTTTAGTGTCAGGGCCGTATCGATTAAGGTCTCGCCCTTTTTAATCGAGCTGGCCTGCATTGCCATGTTCATTACGTCAGCGCCCAGTCGCATGCCGGCCAATTCAAAACTGGCTTGCGTACGGGTAGAGTTTTCGAAAAACATATTGATTTGGGTAAGGCCAGCCAATGCATCCGAATGCTTCATGCTATGGCGGTTTTGGTCCACATACGTGTCAGCCAAATCCAGAATCGTTGTGATTTCCGTAGGGTGGAGGGGCTCGATACCCAAGAGGTGTTTTTGCCGGAATGTCATGGCGTCTCCTCGTCGTTCCGCTGCTTATAGGTATCGCGGCCGTTTGGGGCAAGCGTCGTTGGGTTTTCTGCACCATTATTGCGGTTCTCAATGCTAACGTCCAAAAACTGAGCCTCCGGCGAGGAAAGTTTAGGACAAAATAGATGGTCTGCGGCTTTAGCTTTTCCACCGGCAGGAAGCGGGATAGCTTGGCGCTATGGATTCGCAGATAGATCATTGGACAGCGCGTGCCCTGCTGGATTGGCAGGTTGAGTTGGGTGTGGTTGATACCACCGCCGAAAACCCGATCAATCGGTATGATTTAGAGGCCAAGCCAGCAAAACCAAAAGCGGCTGAAGCGCCGGCTCAGTTGGTTGCTCGGGTTCCGGAAATTGATCCGGTTAGTGTCGCGAAAACTGCGGTCGCAAATGTTGACAGCCTTGAAGGATTAAAGACGGCATTGGCGGCTTTTGACCATTGTGATTTGAAGCGCGGTGCGAACAATTTGGTGTTTTCAGACGGCTCGCCGACTGCGCGAATTATGGTTATTGGCGAAGCACCGGGTCGTGAAGAGGATTTGCAAGGGGTTCCATTCGTCGGGCGCGATGGTCAGTTGCTCGACAAAATGTTTGCCTCGATTGCTATGGCTCGATCAGCAGACGGCGTTGCGGGCATTTATTTAACGAATGTTTTGCCATGGAGGCCGCCGCAGAACCGCGATCCAAAGCCCGAAGAAATCGCGATGATGAGGCCTTTTGTTGAAAAGCATATCGCTTTGGCTAAGCCCGAAGTTGTTGTCTTAATGGGGAACATCGCCGGTCAGGCGATGCTGGGGCAACGCGGCATTAGCCGCCTGCGTGGTAAATGGCAGGAAGTTGGGGGCGTTACAGCGTTGCCGATGTTTCATCCGAATTATTTGGCGAAAAACTCCCATGCCAAGCGCGAGGCGTGGGCTGATTTGTTGATGTTACAGGCGCGATTGCGAGAAAGTTGTTGAGATGCCGAAATTAGATGACGCAAAGCCGTTCATTCCGGTTCGCATCGCGGTACTTACTGTTTCCGATAGTCGGTCATTGGCGCAGGACCGTTCCGGACAGGTTTTGGTTGATCGCATTGAAACCGCTGGGCATGTCGTTGCACATCGTGAAATTATACATGACGAACGCATCGAAATTGCCGATCAACTGCGCGCATGGTGCGCTGATGATGAGGTTGACGTGATCATCTCGACAGGCGGCACTGGTTTGACAGGTCGTGACGTTAGCGTTGAAGCGCACCGCGATGTCTATGAAAAAGAGATTGAGGCGTTTGCGACGGTTTTCACAATTGTCAGCATGAAAAAGATCGGTACATCAGCAGTTCAAAGCCGCGCGACGGGCGGTGTTGCTCAAGGAACCTATCTATTTGCTCTGCCCGGCAGTCCCGGGGCGTGCAAAGATGCTTGGGATGAAATTCTAGTGCATCAATTGGACTATAGACATCTGCCGTGCAATTTTGTTGAGATTTTTCCACGCCTTGAAGAAAAAATGCGACGGAAGTGATCCTCTCACGCGTATAACGTTTGTGTTAGCCTGATTGATGACAATCTTATTATACCAACGGCATTTCTAGGGAAGGTTCGTTATGAAGTTTTTGCGCCAAAGCCTGACGGGTTTATTTCTATTGGCTTTGACGGCTGGAATCCTTGCGGTTGCGGGCAATATGATTTTCGGCGCGGTGCAGAAAGTTCAATCGCAAGAGGGCTTTCGCCCTCCATCACGCGAACGAGTTTTCGCTGTTAATGCGGTTGAAGCGAAAATTGATACGATCGCGCCTAATTTGACGGCATTTGGTGAAGTTTCGAGCACTAAAACGTTAGAAATTCGAGCGACAACAGGGGGACGGATACTTTATCTCGCTCCTGATTTTCAAGATGGTGGATTGGTTGAGGTGGGGCAATTACTGGCGCGCGTTGATCAGCTTGATGCGCAAGCCCAGTTAGAGCGAGTCAAAGCAGATATTCTTGATGCCGAAGCTGAAGTGCGGGACGCAAATCGCGCGTTTGAGTTGGCGGGCGATGATCTTAAGGCCACGCAAGAGCAGGCGATGTTACGCGAAAAAGCGCTGGATCGGCAGAAAGACTTGCGTGAACGTGGTGTTGGAACTGAAGCCGCTGTTGAAGCTGCTGAGTTAACAGCATCTTCGGCAAGGGCGGCAATCTTGGGAAAGCGGCAATCGTTGGCGAATGCGGCAGCTAGAGTGGATCAGGCGCAAACGCGTATTGTTCGACAGAACATTGCCTTGGCTGATGCCACGCGGGCATTAGCGGATACCGAAATCACTGCTGGTTTCACCGGTAGTCTAAGCGGTGTGAATGTCGTCGAGGGCCGATTGGTTTCAACCAACGAACAATTGGCATCGCTGATTGACGCTGAAAGCCTAGAAGTTTCATTCAGGATTTCGACAGCCCAATACGCCAGATTGCTAGGCGTCGATGGTAATCTGCGAAAAGCGCCCGTCGATGTTTCGCTAGATGTGGGCGGCGTTGAGTTGATCAGCAAAGGCAGGATTAGTCGCGATAGTGCCGCCGTTGGGGATGGGCAGACGGGTCGATTGGTTTATGCACGTATCGAGACAGCAATCGGATTGAAGCCCGGTGATTTTGTGACCGTTCACGTTCAAGAGCCGCCGGTCGAAGGTGTTACGCGTCTGTCCGCGGCTGCCTATGGCAGTGACGGCGCCATTTTGATCGTCAATGAAAATGGCCGCCTAGAATCTTTGGATGTTGAGCTTGTTCGACGCCAAGGTGACGACGTCTTGGTCAAGGCTGACGGGTTAGAGGGCAAATTGGTTGTTGCTGAAAGAACCCCGCTTCTTGGCGCAGGCATAGGTGTTCGTGTGCTTGAACGGGCTGAAACCGAAGCGATAGCTGCGAGTGCTGAAAGGCAGCAATCTAGTGAGCCGGCAAATACGGGGCAGGCTGAACGAAATGGGCAGGGTGGAGGCCGCACCGGAGGCTTTGGCGGCGGTGACGGGGAAATGGTTGAAATTACCGATGAACAACGAAAACGGCTTATAGATGCGGTCAATTCGAACGCCCGCATGCCTGCTAACGCCAAGGAACGTTTCTTGGGCATGCTTGAACAACCCGAGGTTCCCAAGGCACTGGTTGATAGGCTTGAAGGCCAGTCGAGGAATTAAGCAATGGCTAGAACGTACAATGACGGAAAAGGGCTTTTAGCCTATTTCACGCGCCACGCTACGATCGCCAATTTGCTGTTGGTTATCTTGATTGCAGCAGGTTTGACGACCTTGCCGCGCATGCGGTCCCAGTTCTTTCCAGATGTCATTATCGATACGGTTTCAGTGTCAATTTCTTGGTCCGGGGCAGGTGCAGAGGATGTGGATTCTGCGATTGTCCAAATCGTCGAACCGGCGTTGCTGGCGGTCGAAGGGGTTGCTTCTTCTTCCTCGTCGTCAACCGAAGGGCGGGCATCCATCAGGCTAGAATTTGAACCCGGTTGGGATATGGCGCGCGGGGCAGATGATGTTCAAGGCGCGGTTGATGCAATTGGCAGCTTGCCTGACGGCGCGGATGATCCGCGCGTATCACGCGGAAATTGGCGCGATCCTGTAACAGATGTGGTGATAACTGGCCCCGTTGCGGTTGAACAACTTGCGCGATTTGCAGACGAAATGGTCGTCAAATTGTTCGCACTAGGCGTTACGCGCACTACCGTTCGGGGTGTTGTTGCACCAAAAACGGTTGTTGAGGTCACGTCGGCAAATTTAATCCGAAACGATATCACGATGGCCCAGATAGCGTCTGCCATTGCGGAAGAAGTTGATGCTGATCCCGCAGGAGACGTTAGTGGTGCAAATGCGCGCGTGCGAACTGGCGTTGAAAAACGTGACGCTGATCAGTTGGAAACCATCGTTCTTCGCCAGCAAACCGATGGATCAAAACTGACTGTCGGCGACGTTGCAACGGTGCGCACCGAAGGCATTGACCGACAGGTTAGTTATTATGTCGGAGAAGATTCAGCGATTTTCATTAATGTCCAACGTTCGGCATCTGGCGATGCGATTGCAATCCAAGAGCAAGTCGAAAAGCTTTCGCAAGAAATGGAGGGATTGCTACCCGAG
>Ga0233426_10003237_pt1 | contig 13032 bp, 12 predicted proteins | sample SI_118_April2016_6_FD_179875 | JGI IMG/M metagenome (GOLD analysis project Ga0233426, IMG submission 179875) | Seawater microbial communities from Saanich Inlet, British Columbia, Canada - SI_118_April2016_10_MG | ecosystem: Environmental > Aquatic > Marine > Inlet | place: Canada: British... | reverse complement strand
TATCAAAAAAGTATTGGCTGTTGGCGAAGATGCCAAGCTGATGCTGGGCCGTACGCCCGGCAGCATTCAGGCGATCCGCCCGATGCGCGAAGGTGTTATCGCTGATTTCGACGTTGCCGAGGAAATGATTAAGCATTTCATTCGCAAAGTTCACAAGCGCACGACGTTTTCAAAGCCCAAAATAATCGTGTGTGTCCCTCACGGTGCTACGCCTGTTGAAAAACGTGCGATCCGCCAGTCAGTTCTTGGCGCTGGTGCACGCAAAGCTGGTCTGATCGCGGAACCTATCGCTGCGGCTATTGGTGCGGGAATGCCGATTACCGATCCTACCGGCAACATGGTTGTCGATATCGGAGGTGGTACAACTGAGGTTGCCGTTTTGTCGCTAGGCGACATCGTTTACGCACGTTCGGTTCGCGTCGGTGGAGACCGCATGGACGAGGCGATTATTTCGTACCTTCGTCGACAGCAAAACCTTTTGGTCGGCGAAGCCACGTCAGAGCGGATTAAAACCTCGATAGGCACAGCGCGCATGCCAGACGATGGTCGCGGTGCGTCAATGCTGATCCGTGGCCGTGATTTGTTGAACGGTGTGCCCAAAGAAATCGAAATAAGTCAGGCGCAGATTGCCGAAGCCTTAAACGAGCCGGTCCAACAAATTTGTGAGGCCGTGATGACAGCCCTTGAGGCAACGCCTCCTGATCTTGCGGCCGACATTGTTGATCGCGGCGTTATGCTGACTGGCGGTGGCGCTTTGCTTGGAGATTTGGACCTAGCCTTGCGTGAACAAACTGGTTTGGCGATATCGGTCGCTGATGAATCACTGAATTGCGTCGCACTTGGTACGGGTAAAGCGCTTGAATATGAAAAGCAGCTTCGCCACGTCATTGATTACGACAGCTGATCTGATAGCCTTCTGAACGGAGGTTTGTTTGGCACAAGATCGCACAAATAGTGAAGAATATATTCTCCCGATCCGCCGCTTGCTGATCGGGATTTTGGTGTTTTGCCTTATCCTGTTGGCAATCATCTGGCGTATCGACAGCCCGCGCGTCGAGCGGTTTCGCTCGGCGGTGATTGATAAAGTCGTTCCGAACATGGAATGGGCAATGGCCCCAGTGACCGCCACGCTTAACATTGCGCGGGATTTTCAAAGCTACAGTCGAATACACGAGCAAAACCAAGAATTGCGCCGTGAGCTGCAGCAGATGAAGGCGTGGAAAGAAGCCGCCCTTCAGCTTGAACTAAAAAACGCACGCCTTTTGGATTTGAATAACCTGCGCCTAGACGCGGAACTTACCTATGTCACAGGCGTCGTCCTAAGTGATAGTGGTTCGCCGTTTCGCAAATCGGTATTGTTGAACATCGGTGAACGCGATGGTCTGCGAGACGGTTGGGCCGCAATGGATGGTATCGGGCTGGTCGGTCGCATTTCAGGTCTTGGGCAAGAAACCGCGCGGGTATTGTTGCTGACTGACAATAACAGCCGCTTGCCGATCACTATCCAGCCATCAGGTCAGACCGCCATTCTATTCGGCGACAACTCTCCTACACCGGCGATTGAGTTTCTGGAAAAGCCCGAGCTGGTCCGCCCAGGGGACCGCGTTGTCACATCGGGCGACGGTGGCGTATTTCCTGCCGACCTTCTTGTCGGTCAATTGATCGAAAGCCGCGAGGGTAGGTTTCATGTTCGTCTGGCCGCTGATTTTGAACGGCTCGCTTTTTTGCGGGTACTTCGGAGTGCTGCAAAGGAAGAAATTGTCGAATTTGGCGATGTCATAATTTTTGACGAGACGGCGGGGCCAGATGGCTGAGCGCTATCGCACACATCTATGGGCAATGCGGCTACTTTATGCGGCCCTGTGCAGCTTGGTCATGATGTTTCATTTGCTGCCGCTTGGGCAACTGGCAACCGTTTCATTCACGCCTGACGTAATCCTTTGCTTAACGCTAGCTTGGGTCATTCGGCGACCGGAATATGCCCCTATATTGCTAATAGCCATCGTCGCATTACTCGCCGATTTGTTATTAATGCGAGTGCCGGGATTATGGGCGGCTCTAGTGGTATTATTGGCAAATTCTATTGGTAAAAAAAGACGCCGGATGCGGAGCACGGGATTTGCTGTCGAGTGGTTTCGCGTCTCAAGCGGCATCGCAGTAATTTTTGTCGTTCAGCGCATCGCACTGAGTTTATTGTTCGTTGAGCCTGCTCCGATTATCGCAAACCTCGCCCAGTTCATCGCAACTATTGCAGCATACCCATTGATCGTTGCGCTGACGGCGGGGGTACTTAGAATTCGCAAACCCGACCTTATCGAAGCCGAAGCCGGTGGTCGCGCATGAGAAAACCCGAACGCGATCTTGAGAAATCATCGAAAAAGATATCCCGTCGCGGGCTGTTAATTGGCGCGGGTCAAGTGGCATTTGCCGGCGCATTGGCGGCGCGTATGCGATATTTGCAGGTGGAAGAGGCAGATAAATACCGCTTACTGGCCGAGGAAAATCGGATCAACATTCGTCTGATTTCACCGTCACGGGGGCAGATATTTGACCGCGATGGAACGCCGCTTGCTTTGAACGAACCAAGCTATCGGATAGTCATCGTCCCTGAGGATTCCGACGACATTCATGCCACAATTTCGCGGCTTTCAAACCTGATCGAACTCGATGCCGAAGACCTTAATCGCGCTCTAGCTGAGATTGAGCGCAGTCCGCCTTTTTTGCCAATCACTCTTGCGGATCGGGTGGAATGGGATGCGGTCGCGAAAGTGGCAGCCAACTCTATAGCGCTGCCCGGTGTCACGCCGGATGTTGGACTATCCAGACGATACCCATTGGGGCCTGATTTCGCGCATGTCGTTGGTTACGTCGGTCCAATCAGCGATTATGATCTTGAGAGGATCGAAAACCCTGATCAACTATTGCGCATCCCACGCTTTCAGATTGGCAAAGTGGGTGTTGAAAGCAAACTTGAAGACACCCTGCGTGGAAAAGCCGGTACGAAAAGCGTTGAGGTTAACGCTGTTGGCCGCGTTATGCGTGAACTTGAACGTCGCGAAGGAGACTCGGGTGCCGATCTTCAGCTTGCGTTAGATCACAAGCTACAGGGGTATATCCAAAAGCGGTTAGGCGACCTAAGTGCAAGCGTCGTTGTGATGGATTGCGAAACCGGAGACGTACGGGCCATTGTCTCATCGCCAGACTTTGATCCCAACTTGTTTGTACGCGGCATTTCGGTGGCCGATTATTCCGGTTTGCGAGACAACGAAAAACGCCCACTTGCGTCGAAAGCCGTCCAAGACGCGTATCCACCCGGATCGACGTTTAAAATGGTCGCGGCACTAGCTGGTCTTGAGGCAGGCATTATTGATTCAACTGATACCGTGTATTGCCCGGGCTATTTGGAAATCAGCGACCGCAAGTTTTCCTGCTGGAAAAAGGTGGGTCATGGGTCGATGGACCTAAACACCTCGTTACGCGAAAGCTGTGACGTCTATTATTACGATCTGGCGCTGAAAGTCGGGATCGAAAACATCACCGCGATGGCCAGACGGCTTGGTTTGGGCGAAAAACACAACGTTCCGATGTCGGCCGTATCTAGCGGCCTGATGCCAACGAAGGAATGGAAGCTCATATACAGAGATGCCGATTGGGTGCTAGGAGATTCAGCCAACGCCGCGATTGGACAAGGTTATGTACTGGCTTCGCCACTACAACTGGCCGTCATGACTGCCCGCCTTGCAACGGGCCGTTCCGTCGAGCCCCGATTGATCAAGCGCATTGGCTCAGAAGAAACAACAAGCGGACGGGGCAAAGATTTAGGAATTTCGCCAGAAAACCTGCGCCAAATCCACCGTGGCATGTTCGCGGTTTCAAATCATCGCAAGGGTACGGCGTATTCATCTAGAATTGACGCCACCGAAGTTCGCATGGCCGGAAAAACCGGAACTGCTCAGGTCCGAAGCTCAATCGTTAATAACGACGAAGTTCCGTGGGAACAGCGAGATCACGCGCTGTTCGTAAATTTCGCGCCGTTCGACAAGCCTAAATATGCAGTTGCTGTTGTGGTTGAACATGGCGGCGGTGGATCATCTGTCGCTGCACCAATTGCACGGGATGTAACGCTACAGGCGTTGTTTGAAGGTGCGCCACCACTTGATGCCTATCCGGAAAAAGACCGCGAAGAGATCAAGAAGCTTCAGGACAGCATTGAACGAAATCATACCCCATTTCCTGTTGGTGATAGGGGGCAAGCATGAGTTATTTAGAATACCGCGTGCAATCCGTCCCTGCTGGCTGGCGTAAGGTACTAAACCTTCACTGGCCACTGATCTTAGTTCTAACCGCCATTTCCTGTATCGGGTTCTTGATGCTTTATTCTGTAGCTGGAGGCAGCTTTGAACCATGGGCCAAGGCGCAAATGCAGCGGTTTGGATTGGGGTTATCGCTGATGTTCATTATCGCGATGGTGCCGATTTGGTTCTGGCGCAATATGTCTGTTATGGCGTTTGTATTCTCGCTTGCACTGCTCGTGTTCGTGGAATTCTACGGCGCAACAGGCATGGGCGCACAGCGTTGGATTGACCTTGGTTTTATGCGCTTGCAGCCTTCGGAAGTTTCAAAAATCGCATTGGTCATGGTGCTGGCATCGTACTACGACTCGATCCCGATCAATAAAATTTCTCGCCCGCTTTGGGTGATGATACCAGTGGTCATTACCTTGATCCCGACGTTTATGGTTTTGCGCCAACCCGACCTTGGCACGGCCTTATTATTGCTGATCACAGGAGGCGTCGTCATGTTTGCAGCGGGCGTTCACTGGGCATATTTCGCCTCGGTTGTCGTCGCAGGTGGTGCCGCAATTGCAGCCGTGTTTCAATCGCGCGGCGCCAGTTGGCAGTTGCTTCAGGATTATCAGTATCGCCGGATCGATACCTTCCTTGATCCCGGTCGCGACCCATTGGGAGACGGCTATCACATCACACAATCCAAAATCGCGTTGGGGTCTGGTGGTTGGACCGGGCGCGGCTTTATGCAAGGCACCCAAACGCGTCTGAATTTTCTACCTGAAAAGCACACCGATTTCATTTTTACGACCATAGCTGAAGAATTCGGCTTTCTGGGCGGAGCCGCTTTGTTGCTTCTTTATATTCTCGTTGTTGTTTTCTGCTTGTTCACGGCAGTTCGAATGAAAGACCGATATTCGTCGCTGCTGGTCATTGGCATCACAATGACTTTCTTTCTTTTCTTTGCCGTAAATATGTCGATGGTAATGGGGCTGGCGCCAGTAGTTGGCGTGCCCTTGCCATTGGTTAGCTATGGCGGTTCAGCAATGTTAGTGCTTCTTGCGGCGTTTGGTTTGATCCAGAGCGCCCATGTCCACAGACCGAGGTGATTTATGACTATAAATGTTCAATTTTCGGCGCTCACCGAACGATGGGATCAATATGAAGGCCACTTGCGAAGGGCTTTCAGCATCTATGGATTAGACGTCGATCTGCGGCCTGAATTTCCACCCGAAGATGTAGATTACTTGATCTACGCACCAAATAGTTCGGTTCAGGATTTTACGCCCTACACAAAATGCAAGGCTGTTTTGAACCTATGGGCTGGTGTCGATCAGATCATTGGCAACCCGACGTTGGACAAGCCTCTTACTCGGATGGTTGACTATGGCCTGTCGCAAGGGATGCGTGAATGGGTGACGGGCCATGTGCTGCGTCATCATCTGGGCATCGATAAATACCTGCACGGCCAAGACGGTGAATGGCGCTTGGGTGCCCCGCCGATGTCACGCGACCGAAGCGTTGTTGTCTTTGGATTTGGGGCGCTGGGCAAAGCTTGTGGCGAGGCACTGCACGCACTTGATTTTGACGTCAGCGGTTGGAGCAATTCACCAAAAGAACACGAAGATATCCGTTGTTTCCATGGCCCCGAGGGTTTCGTGAGCGCGTTAGAAATCGCCGACATCGCTGTGCTGCTTTTGCCGTCGACACCTGATACCGAAAACATGTTCAATGCATCGGCCTTTGTGCAAATGCCCAAAGGGGCTGTGATCATTAATCCTGGGCGGGGCACCTTAATCAACGATGCTGACCTGTTCGCTAGCCTAGACGAAAATCATTTGGCGCATGCAACGTTGGACGTTTTCAGAATTGAACCATTGCCGTCTGACGATCTGTTTTGGGAGCACCCCAAAGTTACCGTCACACCGCATATCGCGTCAGAAACCCGCGGGTCAACTGCGGCAGAAGTCATTGCGGAAAACATCAGACGCGGAGAAGTCGGTGAACCGTTCTTGTATCAGGTCGATATGACGAAGGGGTACTAAACGGACGGGCCCCCGTGTTGATAAGGCTTTCGAAAACTACCTGAGTTTAGGCGGGCTTTCAGGGTCCATTCCCGGTGCTTTGGGCGCGTATTCCGCAGTTGGCACTGGCTGAGGTAGGTCAAAGCGCAACCCAACGTTTGCTAATGCGCTAGCGATAGCATCTTGCGGCCCGATAAAAGTTACGTCCAATGCGGCTGCCTCAAGCCCTGAAAAGGTCAGCGCCTCGTTGACCGCATTTGCGATAGCGCCCTGTGCGTTTGGCAAGGCATTTACAACGCCGAGCATGTGACCCTTAGTGCCATTCTCGTAGACGACTTGGACTAGATAGGCGCTGTCAGCAAGTCCTGTGGCGGTGGCCAATTTTTCGCCTAGTGCAGCGACAAGAGTTTCCGGAACGTTTGGCGAAAGAACCTCAGATATCCCGACATCCAGTTCTTTGGGCGCAGCGGCAACCGTTTCTGCCAACCACTCGATGGCTTGTGCGTCTATGACGTTGGACGACGGTGCAACCTCGGGGTTCAAGGCTATGCCAATCCCCTGCCCTGCCAACATGCCCGCGATCACGCGCCCTGATAGGGCGGCATATGGGGCTGGTTTTCCTACAAATGCAGCTAAGCGTTCGTCGCGGTCAAACGCGAGAACATAGCTTGCGTCGGCAAGTTCAAACAACTCGGGAGAAATACTTTCGCCCGTCGCTTCTTTGGCCAACAACAAAAACAGTTCGCTATCCGCCAGACGTTCAAAATACTTCAACCGTTTGGAAACATCATCCGGTGCTGCCTCCATCGCGCTATGTGCAAGATCGAGCGGTGTTGGATCAGTCATTGACGATCTCCTGAACGCGGGTGCGAAGCTGAGGCAATAATTCCGCCTCGAACCAAGGATTGGCTTTTAGCCAACCCGTATTGCGCCAAGAAGGATGAGGCAAGGGGAAGACGTTGGGCGCATGGTCGCGCCAGGCCTTGACTTGATCCGTGACATTCAACTGGGATTTGAGGTGCCATTTTTGTGCGTAGCCACCAACGAGCAGGGTAAGCCTCACGTCAGTCATTTGCGCCATCACAGGTTTGTGCCACGTTTTTGAGCATATAGGGGGTGGGGGAAGGTCTGCGCCTTTGCGATAGCCCGGAAAGCAAAATGCCATTGGAATGATCGAAACGAGATCACGTGTATAGAACTGTTCACTGTTAATACCCATCCAATCACGAAGGCGATCACCAGATGGATCATCAAACGGCTTGCCTGATTGGTGAACCCGCATGCCGGGGGCCTGACCTGCTATAAGAATCGGTGAGTTAGATTGAAACCACACAATCGGGCGTGGTTCATGCAACGTTTCTGTGGCCTGAAAACGCGTCTCACATAACCTGCACACCCGAATTTTTTCTGCGATATCTAAATCCATGGCCTTATTTTGTTGAGAATTGCGGAAGTCACAAGACTATATTTCGACAATTGTGAAAATATCCTTGCCAAGTACAATTCATTTCGATACTTCTCGAAATATGAAAATGATTGTAGATGATACACTGGGCATCGCTCAAACCGCCTCGGCCTTCGCTGCTCTTGGATCTGAGCAACGCTTAACCGTCTTACGCGCCCTAGTCCGTGCAGGCGACGAAGGCCTAAACATCGGAGAACTTGGAGAACGCACGGGCATCACCGGATCAACGTTAACCCACCACGTCAAATTACTGGCGCAGGCGGGTTTAGTTGACCAAGTCAAAACCGGGCGCGTTATCCGTTGTGCCGTCTCTTATGACCGCATTCGCGACTTATCCACATATCTACTGCAAGAATGCTGCGCAGATTCCAAAAACCCAGATCAAACCGAGCATACTCATGACTGATATCCCATTTTCCAACCCGATTGCCCTGTGGAAACGTCTCGACAAAGCATGGGTCGCGCTTGTCGCTATCCTGATTGGCATAGCTGTTTTTGACACTTCGGCCTTTGTCCCAACGCTGGAATTTAGCAGCGGTGCACTAATCAGCACAGCCCCGTTTATCGCGTTTGCGGTCCTTGCAATCGCATATCTAAAGGCAACGGGCACTGAGACTTTATTGGCAAAGGCATTCGTTGGCCGCGAGGTCCAAATGATCGTGCTTGCAGCGGTGCTAGGCGGCCTATCACCCTTTTGTTCATGCGAAGTAATTCCGTTTATCGCGGCGTTACTTGCTGTCGGCGCCCCTCTTAGTGCCGTGATGGCATTCTGGTTGGCTTCTCCGCTGATGGATCCTGCAATGTTCCTGATAACATCCGGCACACTTGGATTTGACTTTGCGGTTGGCAAAACCTTGGCCGCAGTGGGCATCGGTTTATTCGGCGGCGCAGTCACCATGCTTTTCGCAAAGTCTGCTGTTTTCGTGAACCCGCTGAAGGAAAAACCGCAGGTTGGCTCGTGTTGCAGTGTAAAGCAGCCATTTTCTGGCAAGCCAGTGTGGAAATTCTGGGCCGAGACCGCGCGTCGCGAAACATTCAAGAACACTACCGTTGAAAACGCAGTATTCCTGCTCAAATGGCTGGCCCTTGCCTATGTTATCGAAGCCATGATGTTGCGCTACATTCCCGCCGAACTGATTGCGGGTGTTTTGGGTGGTGAAGGCGCTGGCACCATTTTCCTGGGCGCTTTGGTCGGTGCCCCAGCCTATCTGAACGGATACGCAGCCGTGCCGCTGGTGGACGCATTGATTGAACAAGGCATGTCACAAGGGGCCGCAATGAGCTTTATGATCGCCGGTGGCGTTAGTTGTATTCCGGCGGCAATCGCTGTTTGGGCGCTGGTTAAGCCACGGGTGTTTGCCGCTTATCTTGGCTTTGCCGTTTCTGGTGCGACACTTGCCGGTCTGGCGTGGCAAGCTTTCGCCTAACCTTGTTAATTCTTGAAAAAATCACGCGTGGGAAATCTATTTTCCCACGCGTCGTTGCTCTGGATCGTTGCATAGGGTAACCCGTTTTTAGCAGGGTTAATTGAGGTAAAATAGAATGTATCGCGTCTGGAATTTCGTGGCCAACTATTCGTTGCTTTTGATTACGGGCGCGTTGACCGCCTTGGTCTGGGCGAACATAAATCCGGATTCGTACCATCATTTCGTGCATTTCACGATTTGGGAAGACGCACCAATTGGTCATTTGCATGACGGCCACAGGACTTTGACGCTCCATTATCTTGTGAACGACTTACTGATGGCATTTTTCTTCGCCATTGCAGCAAAAGAAGTCTGGGAAGCAGTTATTCTAAAAAACGGCTCTCTGCGTGGCAAAAAGGCTGCAACACCCTTGTTTGCAACGGTAGGCGGAATGGTTGGCCCAATCGCTGTTTATCTCGGCATTGCCGCGTTTTTAGGGTCTGATATTTATAACGCCGTTGCCAATGGCTGGGCGATCCCAACCGCCACTGACATTGCATTCTCATATCTCGTTGGCCGTATCGTCTTTGGCGCGGGGCACCCTGCCGTGCGTTTCCTTTTGCTTTTGGCAATCGCGGATGATGCGGCTGGTCTCATCATCCTCGCGATTTTCTACCCATCTGGCGAACTTGCACCTGAATGGCTGTTAATCTCAGTTGGTGCGGCTGCTGCCGTTTACCTGTTAGCAAACTGGCTTCCACGACGCTTGGATCAGGGTAACCAGTTACGATCAGCATCGACTTGGGCGCGCAACGTCCTGTCGTTTTGGCCATATCTGTTGGCCTCGGCAATCAGCTGGTATGGCTTCATGCGCGCGGGAATCCACCCGGCCCTAGGCCTTTTGCCAATCGTCCCTACAATTCCGCACGCTGATCGCGCGTTTGGTTTCTTTTCAGAAGCCGAACAATATCTGACCGATCTTTTAAATCACATTGAACACATCCTTAAGCATCCAGTCGAAATCGTTCTGTTCTTCTTTGGCCTGATGAATGCGGGCGTTGAGTTCAGTGCCATTTCTGAACCAACGTGGTTGGTTCTAGCGGGTCTCATAATCGGTAAACCGATAGGGGTTCTGTTGTTTGGTTGGTTCGGTGCGCACGTTCTCAGGCTAGGTCTACCCCAAGGGATGCGAACGATAGACTTGTTTGTGATCGGCTGCGTTGCAGCGATTGGCTTTACCGTTTCACTATTCATAGCGTCGGTCGCGTTTGACGCAGGGCCAGTTCAAGACGCCGCTAAAATGGGCGCTCTATTCAGTTTCGCTGCTGCGATTATTTCGATTGTTGCTGGCAAGCTTACGAAGGTCGTCAAACAAGAATTCTGATCACACACCCAAACGGATTAGGGCCAGCGCGGAAACGTGCTGACCCCAATCTATTGATTGATCGCAATTTGGCACTAATGGCTATAAATTAGTCATATTGTAGCCTGATTTGGCCAATACTAAAATTTAACGTGATCCCTATATTAGGGTTTGCGAGATTTTAACCCGGGTTCGTAATGCTAGAATTCAACAATGTCAGTAAGTCCTTCTGGACAGGTACGCAGCGCAAGGTGATCCTTGATCGTGCATCCTTTCGGGTGGAACTTGGAAATTCTGTTGGCATCCTTGCACCGAATGGAACCGGAAAGACGACCCTGATCAATATGATGGCAGGCCTAGAAAAACCTGACGAAGGCGATATTCGGCGCGAATGCCGAATTTCCTTTCCGCTTGGCTTTATGGGCGGCGTCGTGGGCAAACTGTCTGCGATGGAAAATTCGCGTTATATCGCACGCCTATACGGTCTCGATCCCGACTATGTTGAGGCTTTCTGCCGCTGGCTTTGCGGGCTTGAAGAATACTTTGATCAGCCTTTGGGCACGTATAGTTCCGGCATGAAAAGCCGGTTCACATTCGCCTTATTGTTGGCGCTTGATTTTGATATGTACCTGATCGACGAAGGCATGCCGTCTAGTACAGACGTAGAATTCAACCGCAAAGCAGGAGAAATCTTGCGCGAACGGCTAAATACGACCACAATTGTTATTGTGTCACACCAGCCGGAAACATTAGAAAAATACTGTCGTTCGGCAGGCGTCCTGATGAATGGGCAACTGCAAATGTTCGACACGTTGGAAGAGGCGCGACAGCTTTATGACTATCAAACCCAAAGCTAAAAAATTTCGCATCCGCCGTTCATCGCCTCTGGTTGAAGCGATCCATGATGCTGCGCCTGAACGCGCGCCCAGCGCCGCTGATTTTCAGTCGGCGCAGGAATCCCATATGCGACAACAGCGTGCGGCTGCAGCTCAGGTTCCGGTCGGCGCAGAAATCGACGCCATCCGCAAAGAAGGTCTAACTGGCCGTCAACTACGACTTGCCAGGCGTATGGCACAAAAACACGGACTTCCCGCGACGTCCGATTTTGATTCAGTACGTCTTCTTCGTGCCAAGGGTCTCGATCCGTTCCAGCGCACTGATTTGCTTGAGCTAATGGTGGATAACCAAAACGATCAAAGCCAGGGTGCTGCACCGCTTCCACAAACGACTGCAACAACGCCAAATCTTCCTTCAACTCATGTCGATCCGACTGCTGGCAGAGTCACGGAAATCGCTAAAATCCAACGCGATATTGCACGGCGCCGCCAACGCAAACTCGTACTGCTTTGGGCGCGCTTGACCGCCTTTATCTTGGTTCCGACGATTATCGCCAGCTACTATTTTTTCAACATTGCAACGCCAATGTATGCGACCAATTCAGAATTCGTGATCCAGCAATCTGAGGGACAATCGGCGGGCGGCTTTGGCAGTTTCTTGCCTTCGCAGTTCAATACAAATCAGGACGCCGTTTCAGTCCAAAGCTATATGCAATCGCTTGAGGCCATGTTGCGACTTGAACAAGACGAAGGTTTTAAGGCGCATTTTCAGCAGGAATGGATTGACCCGATCCAACGCCTAGAAGCGGATGCAACGAACCAAGACGCCTACAAAATGTTCAAAAAGTTCATTCAGATCGGGTATGACCCATCAGAAGGCTTAATGAAAATGGAAGTCATTGCTGCTGATCCAATCGTATCGCAACGCTTTGCCATGGCCCTTATCGGCTATGCAGAAGAACGCCTAGACAGCCAAACAGTCCGCAAGCGCGAAGACCAGCTTAGGGAAGCGCGCAAAAACCTGGCTGAGGCCGAGAAGAACCGCCGCGATGCACAGGTCGCTATGGTGACCTTGCAGCAGGAAGCAGTGGTTGTTGATCCGCAGGCAGTCCTAAGCGCCCTTCGCGGCCAAATCAGCCAACGCGAAGTTGAAATGCAGGAAAAACAGCTTCAATTACAGGCACTTTTGGACAACGCCAGCCCGAATGCCTCAAGGGTTGCTGGTGTACGCGCCGACATTGGCAGGCTTGAAACTGCAATTGCTGAACTTAACAATCGGATGGTTCAGCATTCCACAGGTGAAGACAGCCTGACTTCACTTTCTGCGCGCGTTCGCCTTGCAGAAGCAGATTTGGCCACCCGTGATCTGATGCTGCAATCTGCCCTGCAAAACATGGAGGCTGCCATGTTAGAGGCCAGCCGCCAGACCAGATATCTATCGCGTAGCGTTGATCCTATCGCCCCTGATGCAGCGACTTATCCACGCAAGTTTGAGAACACACTTCTTACGCTGCTGATATTCGCGGGTATGTATCTAATGATTTCGCTGACGGCTTCGATACTGCGTGAACAGGTTTCATCGTAACAATTGGACCAACCGGATGAAAATCTGGTTGGTCCAGTTGCCTATCGTCAGATCAATCCACGACCTT
>Ga0233426_10003235_pt1 | contig 13035 bp, 10 predicted proteins | sample SI_118_April2016_6_FD_179875 | JGI IMG/M metagenome (GOLD analysis project Ga0233426, IMG submission 179875) | Seawater microbial communities from Saanich Inlet, British Columbia, Canada - SI_118_April2016_10_MG | ecosystem: Environmental > Aquatic > Marine > Inlet | place: Canada: British... | reverse complement strand
CCGCTAATCGCACTCTCACTGTAGACAGTACCGTAATCCGCACCAGCGGTACACAGACCTTTACTGGCACAAAGACGTTCAGCCAGACTACTGAGTTCCAAAAGAACATCACCAACGGTGGTATGCAAGCAGGTACTGGGCCTACGCTCGTCAACGCATTTACTGTTATTGGATACGCCTCATCTGATAGGCGCTTGAAGACAGACATTGTGGATGGCGTGATGGGTATTGAAACCATTATGAAGATGCGTCCTGTGGAGTTCACATGGAACGATAAGACCATGATGCCGGGGATGAAGGATATAGGGTTCATTGCCCAAGAGCAGCAGGAGGTTTCAGAACATCTTGTGTCTGACGCAATGGAGTGGCTGGCGCTTAGGAGTGACAACCTGAATCCAATTATGGTGAAGGCTATTCAGCAGCAGCAGGAAGTTATTGAAAACCTAACGGCTCGCATAGAGAAACTTGAAGCGGAGAAGTAAAATGGCTGACCCAAGCAACGGCCCCATGTTAAGTGAGGTGAGTATCTGCAACCAAGCCCTCGGGTATTTGGGAGCAAACCCTATTACCTCCTTTGCAGATCAATCAACCACGGCTGAACTGTGCCGCAATAACTACCCTTACATTCGTGACGCTGTGCTGGAGGAGTGCATGTGGTCATTTGCCACGGTCCGTGCCACCTCGACCACGGCGGACCGCGATGATTGGGGCCAAGCATACAAACACGCTGTGCCTCTTGACTGGCTCAAAGTGCTGCGGTGTTATACCAATGTTTCTTCAAACGATCCATCTGAGTGGATACAATCGTGTGGATGGCGTCGTGAAGGTAGGTTTATTCTAGCTGAGGATGACAACTTATACATGCTGGGTGTTAAGCGTGTGACAGATACTGGTATGTTTAACAGTATGTTTGTACAAGCGCTGGCGACTCGGTTGGCTGCTGAAATGGCTGTGCCTATAACTGAGAATCTAAAGATGTACGAGACTTATTGGATATTATATAATAAGAAAATAATGGATGCTGAGTCACGCGATGGTGCCGAAGCTAGATCAGAGCGCATACGCGCTCGCACACTCGTAAGAGCGAGGTAATAGTTATGGGATGGCCACTTGCAGTTATGGCGGGAGTAGGCGCCGCCGCAGATATATTTGGTAAATTCCAAGGCGCTAGTGAAAAGAAGAAATCAGCTAGAAAACAGTCGAAGTTTACATACGCGCAACGTATGGAAGATCTGCGTCGACAGGCTGTAGCAGACGACTACACTGAAGGAACTGCAGTGGCGCAAGCGGGCGCAAGCGGGGTTATGATGACAGGGAGTACCAAGCGCTATATAGATAGTATGCGCCAGGAGCATAGTCGACAGGCTGCGTGGGGCAAACAGAAGGCTGAGACTGAGAGGCGCCTTATTCGCGATGGAGGAGATAGTCCAGGGTTAGCTGCCTCTGTTGTTGGCTCAGCTGCTAAGGGTATATCAAGTGTGGTGGGGGCATATGACCTATGAAACTCGTCAGACCTAACGTGACCGGTGTTCAGAGCGCTGGTCGCGTGCCAGATCACAGTGGGGAGATACGTCAAGCATATTCTGAGCTTGGTGCAGGCTTCAATCAGTTATCAGACCAGCTCAACAATATAGAGAGGGATAGGTTAGACGACCAACAGCAAGCAGTGGCGCATGAATACGAAATACTGAAGCTAAACCATGAGGCTGAGCACTATAATAAAACCGAGTATTCTGCGGATGACTTGGTTTTACAGGGGCTAGACGTTAAGCTAACCGAGTCTGTGGTAGAGGACGGTATTGTAGTAGAGAAACCCCGCTCGCATATACCTGCAGACGAGGTCTGGCCTGAACTCATGCAGCGCTATCAGAAAGATCTAATGCAGGCGCAGATGCTTAAGATAGAATCTCCTCGACGTCGCGAGAAGTTCGAGCAGGTGGCGCATGAGAAGCTGGAAGAAGACAATCTGCGTATGGTCACTAAGACGACAGAGGCACAGTACGCACGTGCGTCTGCAGAACGGGATACACAGATAAACCAACTGAGGATCATTGGCACACCTGAAGCACGCGCGCAAATAAGTGAAATAATAAACGGCGTAACTGATTCAGAAGAGAAAGCAACTCGCCAGGAGTGGTGGGCTGTTACCAAGGTTACCGACACTAACACAGTCACTATCACAGATGCTATGGAGACTAAGAACGCGAAGCCTCTTGAAGAAGGTTACATGGAGTACCTTGGGTATGCGTCTGGTAAGAAGCCGTACAAAGGTCCTTTGAATAAAGAGGAGTTGGAAGCCGAGGCGCATAGGTTCTATACGCATTGGCAGCGCGTCGAGAGCTGGAACGACGGTGACGACAAATTGCTGTTGGGTTATCACTTAGCTAACGTGCGTAGAACAACATCACTCCTTGAGAATGGTTACCATGTTGACAACTCTGAATTGACTGCGCTATCATTTGAGAATGAGCGGCTGTTCGGCATAAAGGAAAGCGATACTCTAGTAGCTGCTAAAGAGCGTATATATGATGCTGTGCGCGCCAATGGGTTGGCGCGCAATGAGCTATCTTCTATGCGAGGTGATCAAACCATCAATGAGGTAGTCGAAAGCGTAAAGACAGATATTCGTGGTAGCGCTAGTGTCGATGATAAATACGCCATGCAAGGTGCGATCAAGATCATAGAGAAGTTCGAGCAAGAAGTAAACTCAGATCCAATGGCTACACTCAATGAGTATCAGTTAGCCGATAATCCTGACTTTCCTATTACGCCGATTAACTGGGCTGACGCTGATACACTGAGCCAGCAGCTCGCTCAGCGTGAGATGTCATTCAATTACTATAAAGGAATGTACGGTTTCAACGGGCACATATTGACCGATGACGAAAAGGCGCAGTTCGGTGCAATGCTTGAAGACGATAGATTGACGACAGACCACAAGTTAGGTTTCATGTTGGCCACCTCGTCATCGCTAGAGAGTGGGCATACTAAGTTCTGGGGACCGTTTCTTACTGATACAGAGTTAGGTCAGTATGCGGGTGTAGGCCAGTTGCTAGTTGACCATGAGCGGATGGGAACAGGGTCTCGTGGCTGGGATATCGGGCGCAAGATACTTGATGGATATGCCATACGCAAGGGCGATCCTACAATTATCGAGGACTACGCCTATATTAGAGAGCAGGCACGCAAGGCCTTTGGCACATCCTACAATGGCTTGCCAGGGGTGCGTGACAGTTATATCAATATGGCCGAGGCTTATGGCATCGCCACACTAAGCAAGTCTCTGTTAACAAAGAAGGATGCTCTAAGAGCTCTTGATATTGTAACCGGTGGTATGATAGAAAGTGGTAGCGGCAGGTTCTTAACGCCAGATATAAAAGTTAACCAGCGTTTATTCGATGAGTTTACTGATGAGGTTCACCAAGACCACTTCCCGAGCACAGTCGCTGGTTGGGCTCCTGAACAGATAGCAGAGGGTGTGCGCAGCGGCTCTCTAACATATCTACCTACAGGTCACAGCCGCAACAGCTTCTATTTATTAGATAGGTCTGGAGCGGCGCTTGTCGACAAAGCGACAAAGCGCAAGCTCGTTACTACATATGATCCTAACGCTAAGAAGAGGCGTCCATGAACCGCAGTGTAACTGATCAGCTTGAGAGTAGTCTTCCCAACAGTGCTGGGCCAATAGATCCCACTGGCTTTGTTGAGAACTTTAACGCCGGGTTCAGGGTGTTTATGGACGAAGAGACCAGCGTCAGCCGGTTCCTTAACAATGATATGTATGACGAGCGTGACAGGCAGATTGATGCTATGATACGTGAGGGGAAGGCTGACCCAGGACCTTATAGGGGCGTGACAGGGATCGACTATGAAACGATGTCATACGATCTAAAGGAACGTGGGTTTGATATTATGGATGACTACGACGTCCGTAATAACATCAGAGAGACGTTAGCTGTTCAACGCAAATCAGCACAAGACATACACGACCGAGCAACTGGCTGGGGTGCCGCTGGGCAATTCGCAGGTGGCATGGCTGCCGGCACATTAGATCCAGTTAACTTAGGTTCCATGTTAATACCGGGCCTAGGCGCTATACGCACTGCGAGCACCATGGCGCGCGTCGGTAAGATGGCAGCGTATTACGGAGCCACAGGTGCCGCTGCTGAGACTGCTATACAGCCATTTGTTAAGAGTTGGAAGAACGAGATTAACGTTGATTACACCGCAGGTGAGATGCTCACTAACATAGCGCTAGCAGGCGTGGGTGAGGCTGTGCTAGGTACGACGTTAGAACTTGGCGTTGGCGCGGTTAAGAACGGCTTTAAGAAAACACGCGCTAAGATCCGCGAGACCGAGACAGAGGCGGATGCCGAAGCAGCTATCATCGAAATAGACAATGTTGAACGTGAGTTTGACTGGCATGCTCATCAGGTGCGGTACCAGGCCTTACTGGATAGAATGAAAGAGCTTCAAGAGATTGCGGCCAGACGCCGTGAAAACGATATACCGACTGAGGATGTTGATGCGGAGATAGATCGGTATAACGAAGAAGAGTTTCAGAAGTGGATGGACGAAGCCGATATGGGGCCGGTCGAAGGGGCTGACGATATATGGGATACGGGCCACGGCCAAAGCGCTGGATTCTTTCCCGACGAGGCGGCTAATGACGCAAAGATATTAGAAATAGTAGCTGAGCGTATGGACGAGGTCACGGTTAAAGAAGAGACGGCGCTCAACGATCCAGACCTCGATAACGAGATGTGGTCTGATCTGGACGACGACGACTTCATGCACATGAGCCAAGCAGAGCGCGACGCATACGTCGCGCGAGCTCTTGGTGAGGCTGAGCTAGATGGCGATACCATGGAGATTGAGTGGGAGACAGGCCAGCTAGACGGTGACGGCAATATGCAATACGCTTCGCGTACGGCGGAAGATATTAAGGCTGAGCTAGATTCAGAGATGGAAGGCTTAGCAGACTTTATGGAATGTTGGATTGGTGGTGGTGATGGCGAAGGTACCTAAAGGCACGAAGAACGCTGGGTGCTTTGCGAAGCTCCCAGTATCTATGATGGATGAAGCACTCGCAGAGGTAGGCAATCAACCTCGCGGTAGCTCGTATGGTCTGCAGTGGGCGGAGGCTCAGATCCACGACATCGAATACTACATGATGAAGCTAGACCTGCACAAGCTAGCTAATGCGCGTATGACAACGGCTGTGCGCGGGCACAAGTTAGATAGCTATCGCGGCGCTCAGGGTATCTTGCGACCCGATCCATATCTTAGTTCCGGCACACTGAGTGTCGAAGCACGCGGCAAGGCTATACGTGGAAAGATGTCCACCATACTAGCAGGAGCTCTTGATAAGTTCAGACCTACCAGGTTAGGTTTCTCCCGCGATAAGGAGGGCGTGCGCAACATGGTCCGCGAGATAAAGGGTGAAGGAACCGGGGACCAGGACGCATCCGCCTTTGCTCAAGCGTGGAAGACCATGGCTGAGTATACTCGTAAGAGATTAGAAGCGGCTGGCGCACGAATAGATAAGCTCGATGACTGGGGTATGCCGCAGTACAATGATGCGGCTCGCGTCGCGGCTAATGCTGCTGATGGAGAGGACTGGGTTAATCAGATCTGGGGTTGGTTAGATATTCAGCGCATGACAGATGAGTCTGGTTTAACGGACGCACAGCTTTACGTTTATCTGCGCGACGAAGTATATCAGAATATTATTACTGAGGGTGCGCACAAGATAGATCTAAGCAGAGTGAGCGGTAGGCCAACAGGTCGTGGCCTGTTGGCGCAGCTCAATCAGCATCGCTTTATGCATTATAAGGATGCTGACTCATGGATGGCTTATCAGGATAGGTTCGGCACCACCGATTATCTAACAGCGATGACAGACTTCATAGACCGACAGTCAGTTAACATCGCTGCTATGGAAGTGCTTGGTCCAAATCCAGATATAGGCTTCCAGCACCTACGTAACCTAATGCGTAAGGACGGTATTTCAGTCGGCAAGATGGATGCACTCGAACATCTATATAACAACGTCATGGGGCGTGTCGGCACGGCTAATATAGATGCCGCTCAAGCCATGTCAGAAATACGTGGCTTCAATGTTGTCGCTCACCTGGGCAATGCTTTCTTGTCTATGATTACAGACCCAGCGTTCTTGGCCATGACAGCTAAGTTCAACGACCTACCCGCGCTCAAGACAGTTATACGTGGATTAAGGATGGCTGTTAAATCAGGCATGGGCAATACAGAAGAATTCAGGTTCGCCACACAGATAGGTTTTGCAGCTGACTATGCGATGGACCGCATGTCAGCAGCAGCGCGTTTCACAGACACACGCCCTGGTGGTTTCATGCAGCGCGCCAGTGATCTAACCATGCGGCTTAACTTCATGCACCCGGTGACTATAGCTAATAGGGCAGCGTTCCAGTTAGAATATGCAGCGTCCCTCGCTAGAGATGCGGGCAAACCATATGATCAGTTGAGCAAGGCCCGTCAAGAAGCGTTCAAGCAAGCTATGATCACGCCCAAGATGTGGGATGACATACGGGCTAAGCCACTTACCATACGCGATGGCGTACCTTATATGGATATGAATGCTGTCGGTAGCGGCACAAACAAAGAGGAAGCCACGCGTCTGTTCGGTCTCATACACCAGGAGACAGATTATGCTGTGCCAACACCAGGCGCTGAGTCGCGAGCGCTCACCAACCAGGGAGAGAAGCGGGGCTCTATAAAAGGTGAGGTCTTCAGATCGTTGGGCGAGTTTAAGTCTTTCCCCATCGCTCTTGTTATGACACACTTGCGGCGAGTCCAACACCAGAACTCTATGAACAAGCTAGGTTACGGCGCGGGATTATTCGGAAGTTTGTTCGTCCTTGGTTATATAGCGTTTGCAGCTAAAGAGGTATCTAGAGGTAGGGATGTGCCCAGTTTGTTGGATGAGGATGGCAACCCAGATCCTAAGGTTATACTCAGAGTACTGGCGCAATCAGGCGGCTTGGGTATATACGGAGACCTGGTGTTCCAGGACGCTACACGCTTTGGCACGTCATTAGCTGAGCAGGTTGCTGGGCCAACGCTTGGTCTTGCTGAAGATATACGGAAGACGGGTCAGCACGCGGCTATGTCATTATATGAGTTCGCTAATAGCGACGACGACGATGCCTGGCAGAAGTTCAAGACTCAAATGGGTAGGAACTTACAGACGTATAAACCAGAGGTCTGGTATACGCGCGGCATTCAGGATAGAGCCATCAACAGGTTTATTGACGGTGCCTTGGATGAGGACCACTTCCGTAAGTTAGATAAAGCCGAGCGAAGACGTGATAAGGATAGCGGACAGGAGAACTTCTGGGCTGAGGATGAGTGGTTGCCTGAGCGTGCCCCCGGCATAGCAGAGGGCGCGCGAGCAGACTAACGTAGCCAGGACGTCATTAGACTTGTGACCTGACTGGCAACATCTATCTTGTCTGTCAGGGCTTGCTGAACGTTCTCGTCTACTGTTCCTGGGCAGACGATGTCGACGTATGTAACGCATTCATGGGACTGACCTGGTCTGTGGGCTCGGTCCTCTGATTGCATGCGCCGCTCGAGACTATATCCGTTACAATAATAGACGACTGCTCCCGCATTGTATAGATCAAGGCCATAAGCGCCGCTAGATTGAAGACTAATAACAATATACTTAACTGCATCATCGTATTGAAACTTGTCAATCGCCTGTTGACGCGCATCATCCACAATACGACCTGAGTATTCGACTGCCTCATTTCCTAGTAACTCCATTATTTCTTTGATGGGCGCAACGAACTGACAGAAGATGATAGTCTTGCACGCCAGACTCTCCAACGTGACCTCAAGTGTTTTAAGGCGATTGTGTGGGATCGAGTGTACGGATCCCTCATCGTCAATAATATGACCAGTAACGATCTGATGGAGTTTAGTGAGCTTTGTGAGTGGGGTATCGGTTGTGATAACTTCTGTGCCCACCTCCGCCGCGTAGTAATCCACCATTTGCTTGTACGCTTTCTGCTGTTCTTTAGTAAGCTCAACATCTATTACCTCGTAAACTTTAGGCGGTAAATCCAAGCACTCAGCCTTGATTACTTCTGAGCTGAACTCCGCAAGTCTTTCTTTGATTTCATCCATGTGACGATAACAAACGAGTTCTTCAAACGAGCGGTTTCCAAAGCGCGCGATACGGAATTCCCCGTGGTGTTGACGAAACATGTACCAGTTCTTTCTCCAGATGTTCTTGTCGAGTGCTTCTCCTTGCATCCATATATCGAACGGACCTTGGGTAATGGGCGTGCCGGTTAAGATTCTACGGTATCCAGAGGACTGAGATAATTTAACGATTTCTTTAGACCTATTGGCCTTTGGATTTTTAATCGATGATGACTCGTCGATCACGAGGAATGACCTCGTCGCGCTTCGGTGTAATATTTGATTAATCAATTTAGACGCGTCATTACCCTTACGTGAGAAGGCTTCGACATTAAACGCCAGTATTTTAAGATCATCGGAAGCCAGGACATCTGCCAAGTGTATGCGCCATGCCTTGGTGTGCCGCTTGTTGTTCCATACGACGGTTTGGTACGGTACTGTGAGCCACAACGGAGCCTGTCGTCGAGGCCAGTTGGTGTGTACTCCATTGGGAGCTATGATGATGAGCGTATCTACCTTGCCATCTTCATATAGTCTGTTGACGTTTTCTAAGATAGCCCGTGTCTTGCCCGAGCCCATCTCCCAGAACAGCGCATAGTACTTGGAGTCCACATGGGACTCCAAGTAATCTAGCTGATGTTGGTAAAGATCAGTCACGAGACTCTTCTGCTATCTTCACTTCATCGGCACCGACAGACTTGTACAAGCTAATGCACTCGGCTAGCAGCCAGTCTTCCTGCACTTGCTCATCGGTCGTGATAACCCATGAGTACCAAGAGTAGCTATCCCGCTGCTCCATCTCTGTCTGTGCCTTATACTTAAAGGCGAATGACGGAGCTGTGCGCCGCTGTCCGTTGATGGTCATCTTCCGAGTACCCATCAGACTCACCCAACGCTTGGATCGCTTGTGCTGTGTGGAGCTCATGCTGATCAGGGCTGGGAAGGTCTCTCCGGTCTCCGGCACAATGCAGTAGACGTAGTGATAGCGAGTCTCGATCAGGCAGTCACCTTCGAACTCATGTCCCGCTGGGAATGTGGGCGTACCCTTTTCGTCTGGCTCTGTCTCAGCCATCAGATGTGTGTCCCATGGGTGTGAGCCGCGGATACCTTCTCCACTGTCGCGGTCTGCCCACTGCACAATCTCTTTCTTGAAGCCACATGGAACCAGTATAAGTTCCTTGTAAATCTCTCCTGAGACTGAGTTGAGGAACATACCAGGTCGAGCATTGTCATTGGTGTCAATGACTGGACTCGACTTCTGCACGATCTTAATAAACGGAATCGCGTAGTCTTCAGCACTCATGTTCTCCATGCCAGCATCTGCGAACTCTTCAAGACCAGCTGGGAACTGGTCTTCCTTTACTGCTACTTCTTTATTAGCCATGATGATTTAACCCTTGAGTTTAGTTGTGCGTCCGATGAAAGCACCGAACAGGTCGAGTGGAAAGTCGTTGGCTTCTTCAGCCATCATGCGAACCCAGCCCTTGAGAGTCATGGGGTGCACGTTTAGGACAGGAACGGTAGCATACCCCATCTCATCCAGTGTGCGGCACAGTTCTAAGGCTTCGTCGTATTGAGACTTGCCAAAGGTAAAGTTCACGCCTACCTTGATGATGTCCTCGTACCCTTGATCGCTGAGCCACTTGAATGCCTCTTGTTTACGATCTTTAGGGATTGAGCACTGATAGAATGGCTCGACCTTGATGGTCGCTCCGCTACTGGTTGTAAACGACTCAATACCTACCTCATCCATAAAATCAGGGATGGTCTCAGTCTTTAGCTTTTGTAGCAACGCCTTCTCTGCTTTAAGCCGGTCTTCAAGGACCTTGATAGCCTTCTCAGACTGGTCCTGGCTTACAGCGAGTTGTGACAGAGTACTTAGCTTGTCGTCGTCTACGCCGACTTGATCAGAGATGTCGGCAAGCATCTCATTAATTGTATCAGACAAGTTGATCTCCAAATAAATGTTTATCCACGTTATCCCACCCAGTAACACAGGTGGCATTATCTACGACGTCGTAGTATATCTTCCCGTTTTTCTCGACGCCATTCAGTTTAAGGAGTAGGTCCGCGCGGATAATAACCGGACCGTCATCCCACCAAGCAACCCAGACATTCGGGTTGTGTCTTACTTCTCGTATCATCCAATTGCGTTGCAAAGGACGTACTATTATATCACAATTATAGAGTCTCTTAAACTCTATCCAGCATAACTGACCGCTGCGCGATGCCACATAATCAGGCACACCTGACGTAACCGAGTTCTCGATTGACGTCCAGTGCCCAGGTAATTTGTCCCTGAACTTCTTTATTATGTTGGCTTCTTTCATAGTGATCCCCAGTTCTCCCCTAGTTCTGGATCAACGTGTTGCGGCACAGTCATCTGAATACATTCTTCCATTATCTCTCTGACTAGCTCGCAGTGTTCTTCTTCGTAGATAGTATAGTTCGTCTCGTCATGCACAGTACAGAGTGGGACCATGCCCAGCTCTTTGTGCACCTCTACGATAGCTGTCTTCATCAGGTCTGCGCCACTACCTTGTACTGCACGGTTGAGAGCTTTATAGCAATATGCAGAGTCGTCACCAGTAAACCAAGATCTGCGTCCGAGTATAGTTTGCGTATATCCGTAAGTCTCGGCGAGCTGTGTGTAGTGGTCAGCGATTGCACCAACAAACGGCATCGCGGCCTTGTATTCTTTTCGATGTATAGCAGCGTCATTCTCGCTCATCCCTAATTCATTAGCTAGTTTGTTGATTCCCATGCCGTATGTAAGGCCGAGATTGATTCCTTTGCATGCTTTCCGCTCGAGGCCGAGAACTCCAGCCGCAAAGCTATGTTGACAAAAGGTCGGGTCGTGTCTGTAACGTTCAACAAACTCAGCAGCTCCCCTGATACCGGCAATGTTTGCAAGGTGCAATGTAATTCTAGGTTCTTGGGAACTGTAATCAAATTTTCCCCAAAGTCCTCCTTCATCTGGTTGAAAGAGACTTCTAATTGCTCCTCCAAAGATTGGATGGCGTGCTGGAACCTGTTGGAGATTTGGGTTAGAACTGGCAAACCGTCCGGATCTAGTGCCACCGTCATCTCTTCGTGTAGTGTGAAATTGTCCATGAATTCGTCCATTTACTTCGTACTTAAATATTTGTCCGCCAAGGAAGTCCCGTCTCATCTTGTCGTACTGGCGTGCAGTTGCAAGCAACTGCATGACAGGGTGTGGGTGCGCTTCGAACCACGCGTTTTCAAACGATGGGTTACCCTTAGGCGTTCTGTTGTAGTCTACCTTTATATGCTCGCACAGTCTGACGAGCGATTTGGTAGACCAGATGTCTATATCAAACGGAATTTGTTTACTGATAGCGGCAAGCTGCTCAATGTATATGGCCTTCCACTCAATATCCAACGCATGCGCTCCTTCGACGTCGACTGGAACTCCGTGTTCCCGCATAGCCCAGGTGGTTTTAAGTAAGTCAGACTCCAGACTTTGCACACGTTCAAGCCCAAGCGTTCCGAAGAGTTCCTTCTGCTTCGCAAGAATACCCGGGAGTATGGCAGCATCTTTTTCGCCGTAAGGCCCGACAAATCTGGCTGGTAGTAGAAACATCTCTGATTTTGGATTAAGGCCGTAAGCCGCTGCTCCTTCAACGAGGAGAGTCTCATCTTTCGTCGTGCCGAGATGGCGATGAGCCGTGGCATCGAGCGAGACTGAGTTCTTCTCTTCAAGGAGGGCCTCATACACCATAGTGTCATGCCAACGGCCCTGTACAGTGATACCTTCTGATCCGAGCGACTCAATGTCGTACATTGCATTGTGAAATACCTTGTCTGTGTCAGTTGCGCACACATCCTTGAGCCACGCTAACGCAGCTCCGGGATCGTGATAGTTATCTTCTGGATAGCTGAGTGGGTAAAACCAACACTCATCTTCCGTGGCAATACTGAAACCTTTGAGCTCAGCATCGTTGCGTAAGAACCCTGGCCCCATCTTAGTGAGGTTTGGGTCGTTCGTCTCCGTGTCTATCGCCAGTATCTTCTGTCTGCTTAAATCTGGTAGCCCTGAGGGCGGCTTCCATTCTGAGTCCGGCGCAAATAGCGGTTGTTGGCTCATAAGCCATAATCTCCCGTCCTGTTGATTGCCAGTAGTCCTCTACCTCGTTGTGCGGATACGTGTCGCAGTATACAATGCGTCGGATAGGTGTGGCGATCAATGCTTTCATGCACGACATGCATGGAAGCGTCGTTGTGAATATAGTATGCGCACGTGAAATATCACAGTGAGCGATAGCGTTCTGTTCTGCATGGATAGCGTGGCACATGTCCAGACCATCCCCGGATTTATAGCCTGCTCCAGGACAGGCTTGATCTATGCAGTGGACAGTGCCGGAGGGTACCCCGTTATAGCCAGTTCCAATGATGCACTTGTTCTCATCTAGAATGACTGCGCCGACGGCACGCCTACGACATGTACTCCTTAGAGCACATGTGTAGGCCATGATCATGACTGATTCCTTGTGGTACAACCTATTCACGATAAATCCACTTATGCAGATCTTCGATATCGGTGAAGGAAGGAGTATTGTTCATCGTCTCGGACAAGGTGGCGTACATCTTATTGGTATGCCTTGCATACACATGGAACGAGTCCACCATAAGATACAGTCTACCAGGAGGCATCTCCAACATATCCGACACAAGGAGCTTGAACATCTGAAATGCTGGTAGGTCATTACGCAACCCGAACACCGCGTCTTGAGACCGCATGTGTACGTGCATATTGAGTTTACCATCGCGTATCATGAAGTTGAAGTACACTGTGCAAGGCACGTCCGGAGCATCTATGTAACTGTG
>Ga0233426_10003232_pt1 | contig 13042 bp, 8 predicted proteins | sample SI_118_April2016_6_FD_179875 | JGI IMG/M metagenome (GOLD analysis project Ga0233426, IMG submission 179875) | Seawater microbial communities from Saanich Inlet, British Columbia, Canada - SI_118_April2016_10_MG | ecosystem: Environmental > Aquatic > Marine > Inlet | place: Canada: British... | reverse complement strand
ATCGGAGACGAAATAGCTAGCGAAGTAGAAATTGAATACAACAACAACTCCTATTTTATGAGTTCAAAAAAAATAGGCAACTTTGGTTTCGAGTTAAAAAATCTTCAAACCTCTGTTGACTTTAGGTTTAAAGCCAATAATTTTTATTCTGGCACATATTCTATCGAGGTCTTACCTAAGCCAATTATTTCAAAGATAAACACCAAGATAGATTATCCAAATTACTTAAATAAAAAGTCCGTATCATTTGAAAATAAAGGTAATTTATTCGTTCCTGAAGGAAGTGTTATTGAATGGGAAGTTGTTACCGAAAATACCAGCAAATTATTTATGGGCTTCGAAAAAGAAGCTAAAATTAAAGCTGAGAAAAAAGAAAAGAATACTTTTTTGTTTAGCAAAAGAGTAAGGCAATCACAAGACTATGTTATTATAGTAGAAAACAACTTTACTAATGGTGACAGCTTAATATATCGTCTGAATGTTATAAAAGACAAATATCCTAGCATACAAGTAGAAGAATATATAGATAGTACAAATAATAATATTCGATTTGTGAGAGGTCAAATAAACGACGATTACGGATTACAAAAACTCACTTTTAACTTCCGCACTTTCGACGAAAAAAGTCAATGGACACCAATAACATTAAGAATAAATAGAAAGGAAACTTCTTACTTATTTTCACATGTAATAAACTTTGATTCTTTGGGCATAAAGCCAGGCCTAGGCTTAGAATATTATTTTGAAGTTTGGGACAACGACCAAATAAACGGCAATAAATCTAGCAGGTCAAGTAAAAAACAATATCTAGCTCCGACAAAAAATGAGTTAGAGCAAGAAATAAACTCTGAAAACGAGAGTCTAAAACAAAAGATGGAGCAGACTCAAAAGCTTGCTGCAGAAATTCAAGCAGATCTAGAAGAATTAAGAAAACAGCTTCTTAAAGAAAAAGAGCTTAGCTGGGAACAAAAAAACAAGGCTAAAGAAATAGTAAAAAAACAAGAAGAACTTAAAAATCAAATTCAACAAATAGAACAACAACAAGCCCAATCTCAAGAAAAAGACGATCGTATAAACAATAAAAACCAAGACTTATTAGACAAGCAAAAGCAAATTCAAGAACTGTTTGAAAACATTATGGATCAAGAAATGAAAGACATGATGAATGAGTTAAATGAAAAGATAGAAGACATCGATAAAGAAGAGTTGAAAAACTTAATAGATGAAATGCAGCAAGACGATGAAGATGTGGAGAAGGAACTGGATAGAACTCTAGAGTTATTTAAACAAATGGAGCTGGAACAAAAGCTTGAAAAAAATGCTGGCAAACTAGACGAACTAGCAAAAAAACAAAACGAATTAGCAAAGAAATCTTTAGACAAAAACCAGGATTCAGATCAACTAAAAAAAGAGCAAGAAGAAATACAAAAAGAATTTGAAGAAATACAAAAGGATTTAGAGCAAGCACAAAAACTAAATCAAGAACTAGAAAACAAAAAAGATATCCCCAACACTAAAAAACAAGAAGAGAATATAGGCCAAGAAATGAAAGAAAGTCTTGAAAAACTAGACAAAAACCTAAAAAAACAAGCTTCAAAATCACAAGAAGATGCTGCTGATCAAATGAAAGAAATGAGTCAATCTATTCAAGATTCGCTAGAACAAGAAGAAGCTGAAACGGTAGCTGAAGACATGGAAACTTTACGTCAAATTCTCGAAAATTTAATTAGCCTCTCTTTCGATCAAGAAAACTTAATGAATAACCTTTATGACGTTAAGTTTAACAGTCCGATTTACACTCAATATATGAGAGATCAAAGTAAGTTAATGGACGACTCACAGATTATTGAAGACAGCCTATTTGCACTTAGCAAAAGACAGCCTCAAATAGAATCTATTATAAATAGTGAAATAAACGACATGAACACTAATATGGAAAAAGCTCTGTCGTTTATGGAAGAAAGAAAAACCAACGAAGCTTCAGAAAAGCAACAATTTGCTATGATGTCTGCAAACAATTTAGCCTTACTATTGTCGGAAGTGCTGGAGCAAATGCAAAAGCAAATGACGAAAAAAAATCCTAACCCAAGTAATAAAATGTGTAATAAGCCTAAAAGCTTGGGGGGAGAGTCAATGAAGAAAATGAAAAAAATGCAAAAAGCATTAAAAGAACAAATGAAAGGCATGCTTAAAGGAAGCAAAGGGAAGCAAGGCAAAACTAAAAAAGGAGGAAAACAAAGCAAAGAAATTGCTAAAATGGCTGCTCAACAAGAGCAGATTAGAAACAGGATGAATGAAATTAGAAATGAGCTAAGTGGGGATCAAAACAGCAAAAACAATATTGATAAAATGCTGGAAGAAATGGAGAAAACACAAAACGATATTATCAATAATAATATAACTCAATCTACTTTACTTAGACAAGAGCAAATAATTAACCGACTGCTAGAGGCTGAAAAAGCACAGTTAGAGAAAGACAAGGAAAAGAAAAGAGAGTCTAACGAATGGCTAGAGAACCTTTCCAAAAAATTAGTTAATCCTTATCAAGATTATTTAAAAGAGAAGAAAAACCAAGAGGAGTTGATACGAACAATACCACCTTCTTTCACTCCATTTTATAAAAACAAAGTAAATCAGTACTTTAAAAATGACAGACAATAGTATACATTTTCATAGTCTAACGGATTTTATTTTAGACAAAGAAGACAAAAAAAGAGACTGGATAATATCCTCAATTATTGAGGAAGGAAAAGAATTGGGGGAGATAAATATTATTTTTTGTGACGACAAAAGTCTTTTAGAAAAAAACAATACATATTTAAATCACGATACACTGACAGACATTATCACATTCGACTACTCGGAATTAAACACTATAAGTGGAGATATTTTTATAAGCGTAGAAAGAGTGCTAGACAATAGCAATGATTTTAACGTTACATTTGAACAAGAATTAAATAGGGTTATTATTCATGGTCACTTGCACCTAATGGGTTACAAAGACAAAGCAGAAAAAGATCAAGTTACAATGAGAAATAAAGAGGATTATTATCTTTCAAAAATAAGCTAACATACTGATTATCAATATTTTATGTTTAAAGAAAAATACGACGTTATAGTAGTTGGAGGAGGGCATGCTGGCTGTGAAGCAGCAGCAGCAGCAGCAAACCTTGGTTCTAAAGTTTTATTGGTGACAATGAATATGCAAACCATAGCACAAATGTCGTGCAATCCGGCTATGGGTGGAGTTGCTAAAGGACAGATTGTAAGAGAAATTGATGCCTTAGGCGGATATTCTGGAATCATTACCGATAAAACAATGATTCAGTTCAGAATGCTTAACAGGTCTAAAGGTCCTGCAATGTGGAGTCCGAGAGCTCAAAGTGATCGTATGAGATTTGCAGAAGAATGGAGACTAATGCTTGAAAAAACGCCCAACGTAGACTTTTGGCAAGACATGGTTTCTGACCTTATCGTTAAAAACAATAAAGTATGTGGAGTTAAAACCTCCATGGGTATCGAAATTGAAAGTAAAACAGTCATTCTTACAAACGGCACGTTTCTTAACGGACTTATACATATTGGAGAAAAACAATTTGGTGGTGGAAGAAGTGGAGAAAGGGCTGCAACGGGTCTTACCGAAACATTGGAAAGAATTGGTTTCGAAAGCGGAAGGATGAAAACAGGAACTCCTCCAAGAGTAGACGGGAGATCGTTAGACTTCACGAAGATGGAAGAACAACCCGGGGATGAAAATCCAGGCAAATTCTCGTTCATGGACACTCCTAAATTAGAAAACCAAAGAAGCTGCCATATAACTTATACAAATCAATCCGTGCACGACATATTAAAAACCGGATTTGAAAAGTCTCCAATGTTTTCTGGAAGAATACAAGGATTAGGCCCAAGATACTGCCCTTCAATTGAGGACAAGATTGAACGTTTTTCGGAAAGAGACAGACATCAAATTTTTGTAGAACCAGAAGGATGGAACACTGTTGAGATGTATATTAACGGATTCTCTACGTCACTTCCTGAAAACGTGCAACACGAAGCTATAAAACTAATACCGGGTTTTGAAAATGCAAAAATATTTAGGCCTGGTTATGCCATAGAGTACGATTACTTTCCGCCGACTCAACTTAAATTAAGTCTTGAAACGAAACTAGTAGATAATTTGTTTTTTGCAGGGCAAATTAACGGTACTACAGGATATGAAGAAGCAGCTTGTCAGGGCCTTATGGCAGGAGTAAACGCACACAGACTCTGTAACAATGAAGATGCTTTTATACTTAAAAGATCGGAAGCCTATATAGGAGTCCTAATAGACGACCTAGTCACCAAAGGAACAGACGAACCATACAGAATGTTTACTTCAAGAGCAGAATACAGAATCTTATTAAGACAAGACAATGCCGACTTAAGACTTACAGAAATTGGTCGAAAAATAGGTTTAGTAGGCAGCGAACGAATGAAGAAGCTGGATAATAAGCTAAGGAACACAAAAGAAGCAATCTCTTTCTTTGAAAAAACAAACCTTGAACCACAAGAGGTTAATCCGATTTTGCAAAACAATGACAGCGCAGTAGTAAACCAAAAGACAAGAGCTGGCAAAATTTTAAGCAGACCCCAAATAAAGATAGAAGACTTAAAAGAAATTCAAAGCATAAAAGAACTTTATAAAAAAACCTCTCAAGAAGGACTTGAACAAGCAGAAATACAAATAAAATACAACGGATACATTCAGCGAGAAAACGAAACAGTTAAAAAAGTTAGCAAACTCGAAAACATAAGAATTCCAAATTCGTTCGACTATAAAAAAGTAGCTGCTATTTCTTTAGAGTCTAGAGAGAAACTTAGCACAATACAGCCCACTACAATTGGTCAGGCAAGCAGAATAAGCGGAGTATCTCCATCAGACATTAACGTACTTTTAGTGTTTATGGGAAGATAATGTTCCACGTGAAACAAAGACTATGAAAAAAATTGAAAATTGCCCTAATTGCGACAGCAAAGAACAAACAAAATTCTTAAACTGCATAGACAACACCTACTCAAAAGAAACATTTACAATAGTTAAATGCTCAAAATGTGACCTTGCCTTCACTAACCCTATACCAGAAATAAAAGATCTTGGGAAATACTACGAATCAAAAGAATATATTTCTCACACGAACAACAACAAAGGATGGTTCAACACATTATACCAAATTGCTCGACTTATAAACATAAAGTCTAAACTAAAAACGATAGGATACAAAAAGGGAAATCTACTTGAAATAGGCTCTGGCACAGGAGAACTAATAGACGCCTGTAAAAAAGCAGGATGGAAAACTACCGGTATAGAACCAAGTATGAAAGCTAGAAAAAATGCAAAAGACAACCTTAATCTTGAGCTATTCGAGCATATGGATCAAGCAAAACTAAAAGACAAAAGCCAAGATATAATAATGATGTGGCATGTATTAGAACACATACCGAACCTTAAAGAAACAACTCAAAAAATAAACAGACTACTAAAAGACGATGGCAGACTTATAATAGCAGTGCCAAACTACAAAAGCTACGACGCAAATCATTATAAAGAAAACTGGGCGGCATACGATGTTCCAAGACATCTATTACATTTTAACAAAAACACTATGGCAAAGGTTTTAAATAGAGCTGGACTTAAGGTTGTTAAAACAAAAGCAATGTGGCTTGACTCACTTTATGTTTCAATGCTAAGCGAGAAAATAAAGACAGGCGAAAGAAATCCTATAAAAGCAATAGGGATAGGCATAGCATCAAATCTTAAAGGACTATTAAAAACAAAAGAATACTCAAGCCTGATATATATTGCCAAAAAAGGATTTTAAAGCGATTTAAGGGGGTGGCGACTGTTTTGAGTGTTACACATTAAAAAGCTGAAATTTGTTACCAGGAGGGCTCCAGGAGATTTTTGTCAAGCTGCTGAATATCAACCACTTACAGCACTTGTGAAGTTGGGCACCAAAAAGTTCTTCTATTGTCCTTAGTAATTTCACTCGTTACAGGCAAATTATTGTGAGTATGGGTTTTGCCATAAATTAATAAATTTAAGTCTGGGGCTTTGCTGGGATTTTTGAAATCTTTAAGCTGAGCTCCGCCTCCTTTATATGACTTGAAAAGCATGAACTTACTTATTTTGCACAAAGAAATAACCTCATCCAAAGACAGGCTATTCCAAAGTTTATGAGGGTGAATTCCACAAGAATATAATATTTCAGACTTTAAATAATTGCCTATTCCAGCAAAATAGCGTTGATCAAGCAAAACCTTACATACTTCTTTAGAAGTATTAATAGTTTTATATAAATGAAGAGCGTAAGATTCAATATCAAAATCGAAATTTAAAAAATCTCCATTATAAAATTCGTTGAAGAGTAATTTTGAATTAGATAAAACCTTGATGTTTCCAAAACGTCTTGTGTCATGAAAGTAAAAACAAAGTCCAGTGCTGGTCTTGAGCTTTAAATGGGCATGACTTTTCTTTTGGGTAGACCAAAAACCTGTCATTCCTAAATGATAACTAAAAACAGTATCCTTGTTAAGATAGATAAAACTTGCCTTACCGACACAAAAAGAGTCTTTAAACACAAAAGGTAAATAAGACTGAATGGTAACAACCAAAGAACCATATTTAATAAAATAGGGTTGAGAAACGCATTCTATATTAGTAATAATATGGCCTGATAAGACTTCATTTACATAATCAGACATAATTTTTACCTCAGGACCTTCTGGCATTTAATAGAATTTACTTAGTTTTTCTCTAGCCTTTTGAAGCTTAGGAGCAATTACTGCCTGGCAATAAGGTTGGTTTTGATTAAGTTTAAAATACTCCTGATGGTAATCTTCTGCAACATAAAAAGCCTCAAAAAGTTTAACCTCAGTTACAATTGAATTATCAAAATACTCCTTATTGTACGTTTCTAACAAGGACAATATTTGCTTTTCCTCCTCGGGAGTGTTAAAAAGAATAATAGATCTGTAATGAGAACCAACATCATAACCCTGGCGATTTAAAGTAGTTGGGTCATGAACTAAAAAGAAAATTTCAAGAAGGTTATCTAACGAAATAATGGAAGGGTCATAGGTTATCTCACAAACCTCTGCATGATTGGTTCGTCCTGAGGTAACCTCACGATAAGCAGGATTCTTTACGTCACCACCAGAAAACCCGCTAACAACAGACTGAACACCTATAGCATCTTCAAAAGCTGCTTCAATACACCAAAAACAACCTCCACCTAAAACGATAGATTTAAACTGATTGGAATTATTTTGTGCTAAGGACATATTAGTTAGTATTAAAAAAAGTAAGATGTATTTCATGGTGTATATATAAAAATTAGTTTCACAATTACAAACGAAAGACACTAGAAAATAGTATAAATCAAAAAAGTGACCCCGGAGGGACTCGAACCCCCAACCATCAGAGCCGAAATCTAACATTCTATCCAGTTGAACTACGGAGCCATTGATACAAAGATAAGAGACTTAAACAATAAAACTAAACGATTTTTGTTATACTTTTTGTTAGTATTTTGCGGTATGAATAATCTTGTTTTATTTTTAGTAAGTATAATTTCGGTTAACGCTTTTAGTCAAGCCGTAGAAATCGGACAATGGAAGGACTATCTACCATATGAAAGCGGTCAATTCGTAGCAAAAATGGATGGCAAAATTTACCTTGCTACAGAAAACAGCATATTTTATTATGAAGCCAACAACCAAAGCATAAATCGCTTATCGAAAGCAAGCGGGCTATCAGACGTAGATATAAGCACAATGAAAAAAGACCCTGAAAAGGATTTGATTATTGTCGCTTACGAAAATGCCAATATTGACATAATAAGAGATGGTCAGATAGAAAATGTTTCCGACATAAAAAGAGCAAGTGTTTTAGGAATAAAATCGATTAATAATATTACCTTTTATGAAAACGATGCCTACCTATCTTGTTCGTTTGGTATAGTCCGATTAGACACGGATAAAAAAGAAATAAAAAGCACCTATTTTCTAAACAACAATCAAACCCTAGCAGTAAACGATTTAGTATTTTATAATGACAGCATATTTGCTGCTACAGACTCTGGAATTTATAAAGGTAAAATTGGAAGTAATTTAATTGACTACCGAAAATGGTCTTCTAGCAACGTTACTTCTAAGGTTAACAATATAGAGTTGAAAGAGGACAACTTTTACTACATTGGAGAAACAGATAGTATCTTTCGTTTCACCAATGGTGTTGCACAATTTGTAATAGAACAAGAATACTTAAGAACAATTAAGCAGATAGATAACCAACTTTATATCTTATCAAGAAGTAAAATACAAAGGTTAAATCAATTCGACAACTTAGAATTAATAAGTGAGTCTTCCTTTATTTATAAAGGAAATGATTTAATAAAAGACGGAGGAAATTATTGGTTTGCAGAAGGTAACAAGTCCCTAGTTTTTTTAGAAGAGCAAAATCAATACCAACAATATAAACCAGAAGGACCAAAATCAAACTTTGTTTTTTCACTTAGCTCTTCTAACGATAAATTATTTGTGTCTCCAGGGGGAATAACTATTATATGGGGCAATAGCAGCACGTTTAAAGGCTTTTATTGGTTTGATAATTATAGCTGGAGTAGCTTAAGATATGATGAGTTAGGAGGTCGCAACATAGCAGATGTTACCACTATTCTTGAGGGCCCAGATCAAAAACTATATCTTGCTAGTTGGAATGACGGGATTATTCAACTTCAACACGGGCAAAATGGATACGAATATGAGCAAAGTCATGACTTTTTTACATCAAACGGGCAGCTACAAACCTTAAGTCCAGAACCTTCATCGAGCTCTTACGGAAGAATGAGAGTTAAAGGATTGGCTTTTGACAATAACGGAGACATGTGGGCTACAAATTCGTTAGTAGAAAAAGGTTTAGCAAGAATGAGTAAAGAAAAAGAGTGGCAATCTTATAAAATTCAGAGTTACAATACACAAGCAGACCATTTAGGAGACTTAATTATTGATGACTATAACCAGAAGTGGTTTTATATTGCAAAAGGTGGCGGTTTATTGGTGTATAACGACAATAATACACCAGAAATAAGTGGAGATGATAGAGATATTCATCTCACAACTACTGCCGGGCAAGGCGGCTTGCCATCCAACCTAATATTCTCGCTAGCTAAAGATCGAGATGGACAAATATGGATAGGAACAGACAAAGGAATTGCAGTTTTTTATAACCCAGAAAATGTATTAGAGCTAGACATAGTAGACGCACAACAAATACTAGTAGAGTCTGATGGATATGTTGAGCCAATACTTAATAATGAAGCGGTAACTGCAATAGCTATTGATGGTGCCAACAGAAAGTGGTTCGGCACACAAAACTCAGGCTTATTTATATATAGTAGCGATGGTTCTGAGCAATTAGAACACTTTACGGAAACCAATAGTCCTTTGTTTTCCAACAATATTAGTTCATTAGCTATTAATCAAAAAAGTGGAGAAGTATTTATTGGTACTAGTAAAGGACTTATTTCTTACAGAAGTGGGGCCATAGAAGGACAAGAAACACATAGTAATGTATTGGTATATCCCAATCCAGTAAGAGAAGACTACAATGGGCCAATAGCAATAAAAGGTTTGGTTCAAGATGCCAATGTAAAAATAACAGACATAAATGGGCTTCTAGTAAGCGAGTTTACTGCATTAGGAAGCCAAGCCGTATGGGACGGAACAAACGGAAGCGGGATTAGGGTTAGTACTGGTGTGTATTTGGTATTTACTTCTAATGAAAATGGAATAGAGACAAATGTTGCCAAAATACTATTCATTAACTAGATGTATCACCAAACTAAAGGAGTAGTAATAAGCAATACCAAATACGCTGAAACAAGCATTATTTGTAAAGTGTATACCGAAAATTTTGGTTTGCAGACTTACATCATTAATGGTGTAAGAAAAAAGAAAGGTAAAAGCATTTATTACCAACCGTTAAGCTTGTTAGACTTAACCGTATATCATAAAGAAAAAAGCACCTTACAAAGAGTTAAAGAAGCTAAACCATTTTACCAATACCAATCGTTACCCTATGAAGTAGAAAAAAGTAGCATTGCCTTTTTTATGGCTGAAGTGTTGCAAAAATGCTTGAAAGAAGAAGAGGAAAATATTCCGTTATTTAATTTTATTTGGCAGTCATTAATTGCATTAGACACTCAAGAACTAGACGCCCAATTTCATTTACATTTTCTGCTACAATTAAGTTCTTTTCTTGGGTTTTACCCAAACACATTGGACGGAAAAGAAGGTTATTTCGATATGATTAACGGAACCTTTGTGTTGAGTAAGCCAACTCACAAACACTATTTTAAGGATACAGAGCCATTGCTAATGTTATTAAATGGAAATTCCGTCTTGAAAAAAAACAAACGATTACTTTTAGAGAAACTAATAGAATATTATCGACTACACATTGAAGGATTTTCTAATCTTAAAACACTACCAGTACTAGAAACTATATTTAACTAATGAAACACTTTTTATTTCTTCTTATACCCTTCTATTTGTCAGCACAAGATACGATACAGGTGCCAAATATGTTGCCAGAGGTAATCTTTCTTGACGAAAAGAAAGAAGAAGAACGCCTTTACAATCCCCAACAAATTGTAGAACTAGATCAGAAAAAAATTAGCCAACTATTACCAAGTACTACTGCGGATGTTTTACAGAAATCTGGGGAGGTAGTAATCCAGCAAAGTCAATCGGGAGGAGGAAGTCCAATAGTAAGAGGATTTGAAGCTAATAGAGTACTTTTAGTAATAGACGGAGTAAGAATGAACAATGCTATTTTCCGCTCTGGTCATTTGCAAAACAGCATAAGTACAAGCCCTAATATGCTGTCCAAACTGGATATTATATTCGGGCCAGCTTCAGTAAAATATGGAAGTGATGCTCTTGGTGGGGTAATACACATTCACAGTAAGTCACCTAGTTTTAATCAGGAAAGCAAAAGCAATTTCAGCCAGAAATATAGTAGCGTAAATCAAGGAGTAAGTCTACATTTCGACCATAGTTGGAGTAAAAACAAATGGAGCTATTTGAGCGCCTTTACTATTAATAAATATGGCAACCTGAAAATGGGTGCAAACCGACTCCACGGTTATGAAAACTGGGGTAGAGAAGCCCATATTACTGATGGAGAAGTGCAACTTAAAACGGCTTATAATCAAGTTGATTTGATTCAAAAATTTAGATACGATGGCCCAAAAAACTGGAGCCATCTTTTTAACTTTCAGTATTCTAGCACTACCAACTTAGACAGGTTTGATAAACTAAACGATCAATCGGCTGGTTTTCCAAAGTTTGAACAATGGTATTATGGACCGCAAAAAAGGTTCTTATCATCCATTAGTTCTCAATATAATAAAAAACACAACCTATTCGATGAATTTAACAATGTTGCCTCTTTTCAAGCTTTTGAAGAAAGCCGTCATTCAAAAAAATTCGGCGCAGACTTAAGCGAAAGATTCGAAAACGTGTTAGTGTTTGGGAACACAACCGACTTTATAAAAAAAATAGGATACCATTCGTTAAACTATGGACTAGATTTTCAAAACAATTTAGTAGAGTCAACAGCTAATCAGGGCACCCCAACAAGGTATGCCGATGGAGGAAGTGCCATGCAGTTATTTTCTGTATACGGACAGTACAAGATTCCGTACGGAGTAGGGTCTAATTATTTAAGTGCAGGACTAAGGTATAACTACAGTGGCGTCCAAGCAAGCTTTAATGATACCGCAACATACTCTCTTCCTTTTAGCGAAATAGATGTTACAAATGAAGCTATAACAGCTAGCTTGGGCTGGCAAACTGCCTTAAATAAAAAAATAGACTTAGGAGCTTCTCTAAGTTCAGGGTTTAGAAGTCCTAACGTAGATGACATTACCAAGGTATTCGAAAAATCAGGCTTAGTTACCGTTCCTAATGATGAATTAAAACCAGAGTACAGCTATAATGGAGAGGTGAATTTAAGCGCCAAAATCAATAAGAATTGGAGCTGGAATCTAAGCGCATATTACACTATTCTTAAAGATGCAATAATCAAACAATCATTTGTTTTAAATGGCCAAGATAGTATCATCTACGATGGGGAGTATCTTCCTATTGTTGCCAATAAAAATGCGCAAGAAGCACGAGTATATGGTTTTTATAGCAAAATGAATATAACGATTTCAAAGCAATGGACTTGGGTAAATACCTTGAATAAAACATTTGGAGTAATACAAGAAGACAACAGTCCGCTAGATCATATACCTCCGATTTTTGCTAAAAGCGAATTACAGTGGACAAAAAAAAATCATTCGGTTAACTTCTACAGTTTATATAACGGATGGAAAAGAGCAGAAGAATACAGTATAAATGGAAGCGATAATCTTGATGAGGCTACTATTGATGGTAATCCGGCTTGGTGGACACTTAACCTAAGCTACTTTGCTATAATAAGCCCGACAATAACAGTGCAAGTAGCCTTAGAAAACATATTAGATGCTCATTACAAAACATACTCTAGTGGAATAAGTAGTCCTGGAAGAAATATTATAATTAGTTTGAACGCTTCTTTTTAGAGCTCTCAAGAATAATTTCTAAAATTTGAAGATCATTTCTTTTGTTCTTACCTGGATTAAATAGAAAAGCATCCGTAACAAAAACAACATTCTTTACGCTATCAACCACAAAATTTGTAATGGAAGGACCTCCCATAAAAGCATTTTCCATTTTCCACAAACTTCTTACGTTTAGGCCATCGTCTTGATAGCTCTTGTGGGCTGAATAAAGGGGCTCTAGAGCCATGAACGACCCTTCTTGCTCCCCTTTTACGTTTTGCTGCAAAACACTGTCCCTAGCGCCTAAAAGAAAGCTGGCATTTGGCCAATATTTTATTGGTAGTTGATATAAAAATAAGCCCGATATCAACTCTTTATCTTTAGGGCTATATTCAAGCCAACTAAAACTAGTG
>Ga0233426_10003227_pt1 | contig 13049 bp, 10 predicted proteins | sample SI_118_April2016_6_FD_179875 | JGI IMG/M metagenome (GOLD analysis project Ga0233426, IMG submission 179875) | Seawater microbial communities from Saanich Inlet, British Columbia, Canada - SI_118_April2016_10_MG | ecosystem: Environmental > Aquatic > Marine > Inlet | place: Canada: British... | reverse complement strand
CTAAACCTAACAACTCGAAGGACAATTGAAGACCTACTTCATCCAGACCCCGGTAGAGATAAGGGCAGCAAAGAACCCTCTCCTCAGCTAGAATTAGAGGTTAGTTATGTTTAACCGGACAGTAGTGGGATTATGTAAAAAAATCTTCATATCTATTGTGGATTTTTTTTGGTCGTAAGATACATATCTGCTACCCCGGTAGGTGGCTTTGCAAAGCGCCGATATACCCATTGATATTGCGAAGGACAAAGCAAAATACTTTTTTCTATGGCTTTGTTGAGCGTTGTCGCTGCTGCTATCGGATCGTTTACGTGCATGCCTTCTATTGGTGAAAAGTGCACATCAAAACCCTCACCTTTGGGTAACCGTATGACCGTCGCGAGAAGGACTTCCGATTGATTGTATTTTGCTAGATTATGGGTGAGTTTACCTGTAAGTGCTGGGTGGCCAAAAAATGGGGCATGAATACCAGCACTTTCAGAAGGTAAGTGGTCAGATAAAACGGCGACAATCTTATTTTTCTTTAATGCTTTTAGTGCTTTTCTAACGCCGCTGCTATCGGCAGAAAACATGTCGGAGCCTACGCGGCTGCGACCATCAAAGATTATCTTTTCAAATAAAGGGGATTTGATTGGACGATACATCGCGCCAAACGGATAACGTTGTGGCACGCAGAAGTTTAGCATTTCCCAATTCCCTTGATGGGGAAGTACCAGTACGACTCCGTTGCCTTTCGCGTAAGCCGCATCTAGTAATTCGGAATTTCGCATCTTCACTTTATGGGTTAAGTAATCGGGGTGCCTAAACCAAACATAGGGTGACTCCATAAACCATTTTCCTGCTTCCATTGCGGTGTTTCTTAATTGTTCTTGATGTTGTGTGGGGGAGTTGTCAGGGAAGCAGGCTCGTAGGTTGGTTAGTGCGATATGTTGCCTTTTTTTATTGTGCCTTATTAGTAGTAAGCCTAAATAAGCCCCGAAGCCTTGTGACCATCGCATAGGTAAAAAAGCGAGGGGAGTTACTAGGCAGCGAATGATAAATAATTGTAATTGATGCATAAAAAATAGTGACCGCGTAGTGTGGTTTCAAGCATGCGATGAGTCGTCATTGTTACATTAAATAACTCGCGGTAAGCAAGAGCTTATTGTGAGTATTATTATGTACTTTTGCCTGTCTAAGGTGAAAAACGGTAGTTTGCGTAATCACTCAGTGTAGATAGCGGAGCATTTTACCACAAAAAGAAAAAATTACGGATTAAGTGCTTGGTTTTTAAGCCTTTTAGCTTGTTATCATTAGGTTCTGCGGTAAACTGTCAGCCCCTTGTTCTTCGTACATCTGATACATGTTTCTATGGGTGTTTGTATACCTTACAGATATATTATCTAAAGTGTATGGGTGGGGTTTGTAATGATTTAATTATATGGATGTCTTTTGGGATGTCTTATTAATAGTGGCTATTGAAAGCTAAAACAGAGAGTAGCAATAATGAAAGTAGGGTTTGTTGGTTGGCGTGGCATGGTGGGTTCTGTATTAATGGGACGCATGTTAGAAGAAGATGATTTTGCAGGTATAGAGCCTGTTTTCTTTACGACATCTAATGTAGGGGGCAAAGGCCCTGCTATTGGTAAAACCATTGATGCGTTAAAAGATGCGAATGACATTGCCGAACTAGCCCAAATGGACACCATTATTTCTTGCCAAGGCGGTGACTATACCACCTCTGTTTTTGAGCCTCTAAGAGAGTCTGGCTGGAATGGTTATTGGATTGATGCCGCCTCGTCTTTACGTATGGATGACGATTCGGTCATTATATTGGATCCCGTTAATGCATCGGTGATTGATGATGCAGTTGAAAAGGGTGTTAAAAACTTTATTGGTGGTAATTGTACAGTTAGCTTAATGTTAATGGCGATTGGTGGTCTTATTAATGCGGGACATGTGGAGTGGGTGTCGGCAATGACTTACCAAGCCGCTAGTGGTGGTGGCGCACGTCATATGCGTGAACTGATTAATCAGATGGGTGTGTTGCGCGACACGGTTGCTGATGAGCTGGCTAATCCTGCCTCTGCTATCCTTGATTTAGATAAAAAAATTGCAGACAAAATGCGCGATGGTAGTTTGCCACAGGATAATTTCGGCGTACCGTTAGCCGGTAGCGTACTTCCCTATATTGATAGTGAGCTAGACAACGGTCAAAGCAGAGAAGAATGGAAAGCCGATGCTGAGACTAACAAAATTGTTAGTGGTACTTCGTTAACGGCCGATAGAATTCCTGTTGATGGAATTTGTGTACGTGTCGGCGCGATGCGTTGTCACAGTCAAGCCTTGACGATTAAATTGAAAAAAGATCTGCCAATGACAGAGATTGAATCATTATTAGCGAATGCGAATGATTGGGTGAAAGTGGTTCCTAATCACAAAGAAGAGAGTCTTTCCGAATTAACACCTACGGCAGTAACGGGTACTTTGTCGGTTCCTGTGGGTCGTTTACGCAAAATGCATATGGGGCCGGAATACCTGAGTGCTTTTACCGTAGGGGATCAGTTGTTATGGGGGGCAGCAGAGCCATTACGTAGAATGTTGCGAATCCTTCTTGCGCGCGCGTGATTAAGAAACATATTTGAATAACACGGCATATTGAATGATGAATACTACTTTGATGAGTACTACACTTTGATGAGTATTAGACTTGGACGAGTGCTACCTTGATAGTAGTCAAGTGTAGAATCTTTTTAAAATTGAGGTTGATGTGGATACAGTAAATTTAGCCATCGTTGGTGCAACGGGCGCAGTAGGTGAAGTCGTAGTTGAGTTATTGGAAAAAAGCACTTTTCCGGTTGATCAATTACATTTGCTGGCAAGTGAGCGAACGGCGGGTACAAGCTTGTTGTTTCGTAGTAAGCCACTAATGGTGAATTTGCTAGAATCATTCGATTTTACTCAAGTGCATATGGTTGTTTTTGTTGCAACAGATGCCGTATCTCTTGAGTATGTTCCTAAAGCGCAAGAAGCAGGTTGCTTGGTGATTGACAATAGTCAGGCATACGCGGGCTTGCTTAACGATACTGCTAGCAGTCCCCCGTTCAATGCTCCGTTTGTTATTCCTGGCGTTAATAGCGAGGTTCTGTCTACAGACAATAAGCCCTCGTTGGTGATTAACCCAGACAGCTCGGTGGTGAGTCTGTGGACAGTATTAAAACCTATTTATGATGCGGTAGGTATACAGCGCGTTAATGTGTGTACCTATGACTCCGTCTCTCGGTTAGGCAAGAAAGCGACACACGAGTTAGCAACTCAAACGGCTAGCTTATTAAATGCACAAGGAGCAGAGCCTAAGTTTTATTCTCAACAAGTGGCATTTAATGTATTGCCGAATGTTGGAGAGTTGGATGAAAACGGTCACTCAGACTCTGAATTACGACTTGTCGAGCAATCTCAAAAAATTATTGATGATGCGCAGTTACAAGTAAATGCTACCTGTATTCAAGTGCCGGTATTTTATGCGGACGGCATGGCGGTGACGATTGAAACGGGTGATGCGATTGATGCGTCTGCGGTTCGTGAAATGCTTGAAAAAAATAGTGAAATCAAAGTGTTAGACGAAAATTCGGAAGATGGTTTTGCTACTCCAGTGACTTCTGCAGCAGGAAAAAATACTATATTTGTCAGTCGGATTCGCAACGATATGAGTCATCAGCGTGGGATAAACCTATGGATTGTTGCTGACAATGTGAGAAGAGGGGCGGCTCTAAACACCATACTTATTGCTGAAGAGTTGAAAAAAAGCTATTTATAATGAATACTTAGCGATGATAGTGAAAGTTTATTCGAGCTTTTGTTTGGCCGCACACGCATTTGTAAAGTCAATATTGCTCTTAGATACTCATAATACATAAAAATATAAGATATAAAGTGATTAGAGATTCACTCACAAGGGTAAATTCATGCAGCTGCGTCCATTAAGCAAAATCATCGTTCTTTTAATTGGTTTATTTGCTTCTTCCCTCGTCTTTTCTTTAGGTTTAGGGGATATCACCCTTAAGTCTTCATATAATGAACCATTGAATGCCGAAATTCGTTTATTGCAACCGCAAGAATTCTCTGAAAGTGAAATATTGCTTGCCTTAGCCTCAAACGAAGACTTCTCTAGAGTCGGTTTAGATAGAGACTTTTTTCTAACGGGCTTTAAATTTACTGTGGTGCTTGATGATCGTGATAATGCTTATGTCAAAGTGACTTCACGTCAGCCAGTCCAAGAGCCTTACCTTAATTTCCTTGTTGATATGCAGTGGCCAAGTGGTCGTTTATTGCGTGAATACACGATTTTATTAGATTTGCCTTTGTTTGAAGGCGAGTCTGTAGCAGCAGCGCCAATTAATGTACCGCAAGTTGACGTTGTTAATGAGTCTGCGCCAGCACCAAAAGTTCAAGAAGTCATCGAACCAGTAGAAAAAGCACCTGAGCAATTAAAAGTGAATTCACCTGAGCCTGCGGTGATAGAACCCGCGCCTGCTCGTGATCTAGCATCTAGGTCAGATAGTTTTTCCGAGCTAGATGATGCCGCTAATTCCTTTATCAAAACATTATCCCGACAGGCTGCAGAGAGACAATCTTCTTTTGAGGTTCAGCCAGAAGCATCAAGTGTAAATCAAGCGCGTAAAAAGGTGGCTGTTGTTGAAGAGACCTCAGATGCAGCTCCGGTACAGCGACAAGTTCAGCGGCAAGTAGCGCAAGAGCAACCAGCAGCCACGCCTACTAACAGTGGCTCCACGCCAAGTGATCTCGTAGAAGTACAGTCGGGTGATACGCTGTGGGCTTTAGCATTAAAAATGCGCCCGAATAGAAGTGTTAGTGTGCAGCAAACGATGGTCGCTATTCAGCAGGCTAATCCAGCAGCATTTATCGGCGATAACATTAATTTACTACGTAAAGGGCAAGTATTAAGAGCGCCTACCTTATCTGAGATACAGCGCACCAATGTGCAAGAAGCTATTGCCGCAGTTAAGCAGCAAACTCAGACTTGGAAGCAGCAGTCTCAACAAGCTCCTGTTATTTCAGCAGTATCTCCGGATCTCAATGTGCCGGCTAAGCCTACTCCGCAAGAAGGTCGAGTAACCCTAGGTTCTGCTGATGCATCAAATAGTGCAGCTGCAATCAAAGGCACGGGGCAAAGTGGCTCTGGTGAATCTTTACAAAATGAACTTGCCATCGTCCAAGAAGAGCTAGATAAATCTTCTCGTGAAAACAGTAACCTTAAAAGTAAAATAAGCGATTTAGAAAACCAAATACAAACTTTAGAAGACCTTGTTTCACTCACAAATGACCAGTTAAAGGCTCTTGAACTAACAACCGATAAAAACAATTCGGTGGGTACTGAAGACTCTGCGACTGAAGTAGCGGTTGCCAGTAATGATGTCGATAACACTAGTGATGCAGCGGTTACTAACGAAGCAGCTGTCGAAACAAATAACACTGACGGAAGTGTGTCCATTATTCAGCAGGTAGTTAACACTATAGTTAGCAACTTGTTATATATCGCAATCGGTTTGTTGCTAGTTTTATTGTTGGTGTGGTTTTTCATTACACGCTCTAAGGATCAAGTTATATATGACGAAGATGACTTTGAGTTAGATTCTGACTTGGCGCCTTTGGAAGATGAGCTGGAAGAGGGCTTTGTTAACGAGGGCGAGGAGCTTTATGACCTTGATGAGTTAAGTGAAGAACCTAGCATTAACGACCCTGTTGTTGAAGCACAAACGGAAGATGTTATTGCTGAAGCCGATATTTATATCGAACTAGGACAAGTAGAGAAAGCGGAAGAGCTGCTACAAAAAGAAATTCAGCAAAATCCTGAAAACGCTAATGCACGCCTTGCCTTGCTGGGGCTTTATACGAAAAGTCAAAATGCCGAGGCTTTTGATGATCAGTATGCTCAGCTACTGCCGTTGGGTGACCAAGTTGCCAACGATAAAGCGAAAGCTTTACGTAAGGATCTCAACACAGAAAATGAGTTCGATGTATCAAGCTACTCCTTAGATGATAACAATTTAGAAAATGCTGATGATTTAGTGGGTGATTTTAGTGATCTAGATGCAGATGACAGTGATAGCCTTTTTGATGAGCTAGATGTAAGTGACGATCTTGATGCTAGCCTTGATGTAGCGCCTCTTGATGCAGAAGAACTGGCAAGTGCAGATGACCTATTAGCGGTGGATGATGATGAAGAATTTTTGTCCGAGCTAGCATCGTTAAATACCGATGATGATGCACTCTCGCTGGGTGATGATCACGAATTACAAGCCGACAACTCTCTTGATCTAAATGATAAATCTGATAGTTCGTCAGATCTTGATGAAGAGCTGTTAGCGGATTTGCTTTCTGGAGAAGATGAGTCGAGTGATACTGATATAGCTGCTATTGAAAATGAAAGCCTCGAGATCGCTTCTGATGAGGGTGATCTAACGGATTTATCCGATGATTTATTTGATTTAGATCTTGATGATGAATTGCTTGATAATGCTGAAGATTTAAAAAGTGTAGAATTAGAAAGCTTAGAGTCAGAGAGTTTAGAGTTAGAAAGTCTAGAAAAGGATGATGAGCTGGGTTTGGACTTCGATTTGCTTGATGCCGAAATAGAAGATGATTCATCTCCCCTCGATGATCAAAGCAATGATACAACCGTCTTAAGCGAAAACGAATTGGATGCGTTTTTAGATGAAAATGAAGATAAATTAGATGTTTCATTTGACGGTGGCGAACTTGAAGATGCGATAGACGATGAAGGTGATTTAGATCTCGATTTACTAGATCTTGATGACATGTCTTCGACAGCGAATGTGGTTGCTCCTGAATCTGATGGCAAAGCAGGTGATGATTTAGATAGTAATCAAGCTGTAGATAACGAAATGTCGGCAGGTGATGAGTCAGATGCAGCTAAGGTAGCAGATGAAAACGAAATAGACTTAGATATAGATTATACCGATCTTGATTTATCTGACATAGGCGATAGTGTTATTGAGTCAGAAGAATCTGCAGATGCGGAAAGCGATGCAAGTGATCTGGAAGAAGATATCTTTGCGGAATCTCTTGATGATGAAATTGATCTAGAGCAGGCTCAAAGTGTAGTGGCTGAATCTAGCGACTTCGATTTGGATTTGCCACCTGCAGATTTGGATATGGCTTCGTTAGATAAAGAGTTAGATGAAATGACAGCCATGTTTGATGAAGATCTCGACACTGACACTGATATTGAAGACGGTCTGGATGAGGCAGTAGAACAGATGGTGGAAGAGGAAGAGCTAGAGATAGCAGAGGTTTCTCCTGACAACATCGAAAGTGAAGCGATTGCTCCGGTAGCCGAGGAAGATGATACCGATTTTGAAACTGATGAAGATGAAGTGGGTACTAAGCTCGATCTTGCACAAGCTTATATTGATATGGGCGATATGGATGGTGCGGAAGATATCCTGCAAGAAGTGGTGGAAGAGGGCAGTGCAGAGCAAAAATCAGCAGCAGAAAAGCTATTGCAAAGCTTGTAATCCGAACCTTATGTAAAAACCATATAAATTGTTATCTCTTGTATGAGAAAAAAACGACCGCATTAGCGGTCGTTTTTAGTTTGGAGAAAATATTTCGCTTGAAAAGCTTGCATATACTTTAACCAGCGAAAAACTATTCATGACTTGTTCAGAGCTTCCTTATGTTCGCTAAATATGATGAGCCAATTTACTCTTTATACTAGAAACTATGTTCACTAATAAAAAACCTTATAAGCGCAATTGTGATATTAATACCGTTGATGGCTTTCCCGAAGGAATGCAGCGAGTGGCTTTGGGCATCGAATATGCCGGGCATGTTTTTCATGGATTTCAATCGCAGCCTCACGATGAAAAAACGGTGCAATCAGCATTGGAAAACGCACTGTCATTGGTTGCTAATGAACCTATCAAGTTGGTTTGTGCTGGTCGAACTGATGCAGGTGTGCATGCGACCAACCAAATTGTCCATTTTGACACTTTAGCCAAGCGTAAAGATACGGCTTGGTTAAGAGGCGCAAATGCAAAGTTGCCTGATGGCGTTGCTATTCGTTGGGCGCAGGATGTTAGCTGTGATTTTCATTCGCGCTTCAGTGCTAAGCACCGGACATATCGTTACGTGATATACAACTCCCGTACCCATTCAGCATTACTCAAAAACTTCGTCACGTGGGATCGACGAAGTTTAGATATAGATGCAATGGCAGAAGCGAGCCAAGCTCTTATAGGGCGACATGATTTTAATGCATTTCGTGCGTCTCAGTGTCAGGCAAATAACGCTATACGTGATATGCACTATATAAAAGTCCATCGCCAGAATGATTTTATTGTGATCGAGGTTCAGGCAACCGCTTTTTTATATCATATGGTGAGAAACATTGTGGGAGTGCTCAGTGCTATTGCCGCAGGTGAAAAGCCGGTATCGTGGGCAAAAGAAGTATTAGATAGTCGGAACCGGCAATGTGGCGGTATCACAGCTTCACCAGATGGATTGTATTTAGTGTCTGTGGAGTACGATGAGTATTATGAATTACCTCAAAGACCAAAAGGCCCGTATTTTTTGGTTTCGTGATATTGCTAAACCTTATATTTTAAAAAAACAACGTAATCAAAGTGCCAGCACTTACTATTAGATGATTTATCTCTCATTAGTAAGTTGGCGGTTTGTGAGCTGTCAAGAGTCCATAGTGTGTGACGTGATTCATATTTGAAGTATACATATTACGTGGGTGTTGAAATATACTGTTTTATAATAGATACTAAATGGTGGTTTTTGAACGTTCTATCCATCATTTGATTTGGCGATAGCCTCCTTTAACGATAAGATTTTATTAAAATAATAATATGAAAAGGGTTCATCCAGTAAAAGAGAAGCTTATATTGTCCCACCGATTGATAAGCATGTTTATAGTTGCGCTGATGAGCGTGTTGACCTGCTCCTATAGTTTCGCATTAGGATTGGGTGGCGCTACGTTGAAGTCGTCTTACAATGAGCCTCTTGTTGCTGAATTTAAAATTTTACAGGCACAAAACCTATCTAAAGGGGAGGTGTTAGTCTCTCTTGCATCAAAGAATGATTTTGAACGCGCAGGTATTGATCGGGACTTTTTTTTAACCAGTTTACGTTTTGAGGTTATATTTGAAACGCCTAGTAATACTTATCTCCGAGTAACTACACGTCAGCCCGTTCAAGAACCCTATCTTAATTTTTTAGTTGATCTGAAATGGCCCAGCGGCCGTTTATTGCGAGAGTATACGCTTTTCTTAGATATCCCACTTTACGCTGATAATGTGACTGATGTAGAGCCTGTATTACCTGCACTCACACCTGAAACCTCTTTTGATACTTTGTCTGCTACACCTCTCGTTAATAATAAACCATCTATCGCCCAAAGTAATCCATTGCCCGCTGACTCTGCTTCTCTAACGAAAAGCCTTTCCGTTAATGGAGTGACTGTCACGCCGGGTGATACGTTATGGGAGTTAGCAAGAAAAATGCGCCCAAATTCTTCCCTTAATGTTTTACAAACAATGGTGGCTATACAAAATGCAAACCCAGATGCTTTCATCGATGGAAATATTAATTTATTGCGTACAGGAGCCACTTTAAGGGCATTGACTGTCTCGGAAATAGAGGCAACAAATTACCAAAAGTCAGCTGTATCGGTAAAGCAACAAACGGATAATTGGCAACAAAAAGAAGGGCAGGTGTCAGTAGGTTCTGGACTACCTCTAACTAATCCAGATTTTGTAGATACTGTTCAAGAAGAAAGTGCTGAATTAGGTAGCAATAGTATTGTGTCAGCAGGCTTTGATCAAGAGGAAAGCTTCGCTGAAAATGAGTTGAATGAAAATTTACAGAGCGATAAATTAGTTGCTATTAAAGAACGGTTAGCGAATACTCAGCAAGAATTAGGTAAACTATCTAGAGAGGGATCGGTTGATTCTAAGGCCTCGCCTTCGCTTGGTGTGGTTTCTGAGAATCAACCGGTAGGGCGTTTGACATTAGATCGTCCTATTTCAAACTCTTCATACTTAGACCAAGATGCTGAAAATGTAGCGTTACAAAATGAATTAGATATAGCGAAAGAAAAGTTAGCTAAATCTTCGCAAGAAAATGACGAACTAAAAAACCGTCTGTTAGAACTTCAAGATGTAGTTATATCAACAACTAATCGTTTAGAGCTCTTAGAAAGTGAAGTGTTGGCTTTGCAGGGCCAGTATGTTTATGGGTTACCGTTAACAAGCAATAATGGTGAAATGGCCAGCGCTAATAGTGTCGCGTTAACTGATGAAGGTACACCATTGGTTTCAGGTGAGCTAGGTGGTGGTACGATAAATGGTCGTGCACCACTAGGGAGTGAAAAAGAAGAAGCGACGATAGTCACTAATAGCATTTTTTACTTGATGATTGCAATTTTTACAGTTTTTCTAATTGTGTTGTTACTGTTATTTCGGTCTAGAGAAGTGTCAAAAAATTATGATGAACCAACGACCTATCTAGCACCTTCAAAAGTAGGCTCGGAGCACGAAGTGGATGTACTTCCGACCTCTATTTTAACAAGGCGTGGTGGCGAGACCGAAAACGCTGAGCCACTTATATTGCAACCCGAAAAAGAAAATTCTAGTAGATTGGAAGTGAATGCCGCTCCCAAAACTGAAACTGAAACTGAAACTGAAACTGAAACTAGAGCCGTCAATATTTTAGATGAAGTTAATATTTATATTGAATTAGGTCAAGTAGACGAAGCGAAAAAAATATTACAGAGAGAGGTGCAGCTAAACCCGACTAATGCCGAAGCGAGGGTTGCACTGTTTGAACTCTATGTTAAGTTAAATAATACAGACGCGCTTGATGATGAATATACTCAATCTTTATATTTAAATGCTTCGCAGGTTAATAATGAAGATACTCAGGCATCTAGTTATGAGCCAAAAGTAATAGATGATATTACTGTTGATGCTGATGATATCAATAATGAAGCAGTTATAGCTGCCACTGAATCGCTAAACACTGAAAAATTACCTTTGGCAGATGTTAACGAGTTGTTGGATCAAGATTTAGATTTATATTTTGTAGGCGACGATAATCCGGAAGAAGTGGTTGCGGACTCTGACGAAGGTCTCGAAGTAGAAGAGGGTGAATTTTTAAATAACCTACAAAATGGGTTTGATGCTGTTATACAGCAGCAACCAGAGTCAGATGGTAGTGCGCAAAATGGTTCGTTTGAGTCAATAAAAGAACCTTTTCTTGAAAGCGAATTAGTTGAAGATGAAACGGCCGATTTCGACTTTGACTCACCTCCAGAGAACATTGATATGGTACTGCTCGACTTGGAGCTTGATGAAATGTCAGCAGCAATGTTGGAGTGCGAATCGGTATCTGCAGAGTTAGGTAATCATTCTGTTACAGAGAATAATACTGAAAAGAATTTTGTTGGTGCTTTAGCTAGTATCGTAAAATATAAATCTCAAGTAGATAATATCAATACCAGCCACATCGCTAATGAAAAGTATGCAAAAAAAGTAGCGCTTACTGATAATCTAAACTTTGATGATGAAGATTTTCACACTAGTGAGAATGAAGTAGAAACAAAACTTGATCTTGCGCAAGCTTATCTCGATACGCGAGATTTCGAAAGCGCGGAAGATATACTCAACGAAGTGGTAGAAGAGGGCGATGATGAACAAAAAATGTCTGCGAAAAAATTGTTAAAAATTGGTAGCTCCTCTTGATCTGATGCGTTAAGTGATGGTGCTTCTTTGTTTAGTGTGCTTGATGGTTCGCTCACTCCTTTATTTCTATCTTTTTAAAATATAGTGAAAGCTTTTAAATCTCCCGAGTTCAGCTTCTCTTATGTATTTTCCAATAATGGAGCGAGCCTGAAAAATAAGTGCTTAAACCCTCAGTTTTTTGTTGCTCATTATGAAGTGGCCCAGTATTTTCGTACCAATCGCTAGGCTTTTTTATGCGGCCTCAGTATTTGCTGGAGCTAAATGATCGTTGTAACTATATCCTCGTCGATAACTGTATTGGCGCATATAAGCCGCGATATCACACTCAGCTTCGTAATACGTCGAGTAGCATTCTTTAGGTATTCATTCACTTTTGTAACTTCTAAAAAACGTTCCACCGCTGCATTGCACCAGCAATTACCGCGACGACTCACCTCGGTGCCGCTTGACGCTATGCTTTGTTGAATCTGATAACGCATAGTAGTTGCCTGAAAGCTTTGCTCGTGTAATGACAGCCTTGGTCAGAATGAAACATAACGCCCTCTGGACGCTTTCTAGGTTCATAAGCCATGCGTATGCACACATTGTCAGCGGTGAGTTGGGGCTAGTTGAGCATGACCAACCAATCACTCTACGCTTATAAAGGTCAATAACTACCGCCAAATAGAGCCATTCATTGCCTGACCAAGCGTCAGTCACTTCTCCACACCATGCTTGGTTAGCCTTCATTATGGTAAACCCGCGGGCAAGATGATTCGGAGCGATAGCTGATTCATCTTCTGCGATTCGATAGCGGTGGCGTCTCTGCTGCTTACTCACTAAGCCTGCCTCTTTCATCAGCTTTCCAGCTTTGTAACGACCCACTTTTTCGCCTTCTTGTTTGAGTTGCCCAGAGAGCATACGAGCGCCTGCTGCAACGCGTTTTTCTCTATGCATTCCTATCACTTTTTCTTTAAGGTGCTCATGCTCTTCATCAACTCGCGTTTACTGCTGTTGATGATAAGCATCACGACTACGCGAAACACCAAATACAAATAGCAGATCACTTTGCTGATACTGCTCTCTCAGCTCATCAATTAAAATGATGAGCTCATTGTGCCCGACATTAAGAGAGCTGTAGCCTCTACGTGCCCTTGAGGTATTTTTAGTATCCCTTTCTCCAATTCTATCCGGAGGTATGATCATTTCTGGTGTATGAGGAAAGTAAGTAGCAGCGTATCCTGTTGATTGATCCTAGCAGATCAACAACCAACAAGGAGTACACTGCATGACAGATAA
>Ga0233426_10003226_pt1 | contig 13052 bp, 10 predicted proteins | sample SI_118_April2016_6_FD_179875 | JGI IMG/M metagenome (GOLD analysis project Ga0233426, IMG submission 179875) | Seawater microbial communities from Saanich Inlet, British Columbia, Canada - SI_118_April2016_10_MG | ecosystem: Environmental > Aquatic > Marine > Inlet | place: Canada: British... | reverse complement strand
AATTATTATACTACAAACCCAGTTCTTTGGAAGCTCTCCAAACAACCGATTTTTATGGAAGAGATCAAGATGTAGCCATCACATTTGACAACTGTCAAAACATAACCTTTAAAGGTATTGAGTTTTTTGCTACAGGATATTTTGTTAAAAACTCTGACTACATCGTTTTTGAAGACTGCGCTTTTAACTATACATCAACACATAAATTTGTTTTAGATCACACCGCATTTTTTACGAGATGGAACCAAGTGGAGTCAAAAGCTAATACTGTAAGCTCTATATTCAAAGGTAATCATTCTAAATTTATAAACTGTACATTTTTTAGATCCAATGCACCAATCTATATGACGGGAGAAAACATGACTATTGACAACTGTAGTTTTAAAGATATTGAATGGGACCTTAATTCAAATGGCGCTTCAGCTTCAGTTACCATTGGAAAAAACACTTTAATTACTAGATGTACTATTGAAAAAGCAGGAAATTCAGAGGGACTCAGGCCCAATGGTACGGATGCAATCATACGACTTAATAGAATTACAAATGCAGGTATTCTACAACACGATGGAGCGGCTATTAATATAGGAACAAAATTCCACAAAAACGTATTGGTAGAAAATAATTGGGTACACGACAGCCAAAAACAAGGTATCCGATTTGATGATGCTGGAAATAACCTACTGAACGAAGAGGGAGAAGTTAACGGTGATGGAATCTATCGAAATAATGTTACTTGGAACACACAAGTCAACCAAATTAAAGGAGATAGACACTTGGTGCTTAACAACACCATCATAAATACAAAACAATTTAAAAACCCATATAGTGAGCAGTATAACTTTACTATTAGTGGTTTCAGAGCCATGCATAACAGTGAGGCCAATGCGGAAACTATCACTCGAAATAACATTGCAAAACTAGTACACAGAACATGGGATTTAAACAACGAAAGAACACTGGAGGATGGATATATACAACCCAATGCTTTTGTTATTCCAGGAAAAAGTGACATCAATACAAATACTGCAGGATCTGCATATACATATTTAAGAGATCCTGTAAATTATGATTTTAGACCAAAAAAAGACAGTCCTATCATCGATGCTGGAGCTCTTGTAGGTACAGATGAAATCCCTAGTGACAAATATTCCTATACTCCTAAAAATTTTTTGGGAACTGCTCCTGATATGGGGGCATATGAAAACGGTGACGAGCACTATTGGATTCCGGGAAGAATGTTAGAAAAATCCTCAATGCCTATCCCAAAAAATAATAGTACAACCGCTCTTATTAGCTCTGATTTGATGTGGTTGCCTGCCTATAAGTCCTCAAAAAACAAAATATATCTAGGTGAAAATGCTCAATCACTAATGTTAATGTCTGAGCAAAATACAAATCTACTACAACTTGATTACTTAAAAGCAAATACAACCTATTACTGGCGGGTTGACTGTTGGGTGAATAACACTTGGGAAATTGGAGATATATGGTCGTTTACTACCGGAGAAAGTACTTTTCAAAACTGTACCACTAACCCGTCTTTAGTGGAAGAATTTACTACCAATAGCAATGCTGATTACAATGCTGCACCATTGGTTGCTCAGCCATATATGCAAGGAGAAGTTCACTTAGCTGAAAACAAACTTCTTATACAACCAAATGCAGAAAATGGAACATCTTCTGCATGGAACAGAGAAGTATTACATTTAAGAACTTCTGTGGATATAAAAACATATCCTTTCCTTACATTTGAATACGAAACTCCAGATAGAAATACCCCTTTTAGCTTAGTAACTCAAATAAGTTCAAATGACAAAAAGAGTAATAGAAACAAAGGCCTCACAATACTTGAATCAGCTTCAACCAACGTTGGTACAACTTTAATCCAACTACAGCCACTTTTAGACAATTGGAAAAATCTACACGGAAACTGGGCAGAATTAGAAGAGCTTATTTTCCGTATCAACCCAGATGGTATTTGGTTATCTGAAACTGATGGAGATCTATGGATAGACAACTTTAAATTAGGTTTTTCGGCTATCAAAGAGTATGTAACTACTCCTCAAATAGTTTCCTACAATCCTATAGAAATAAATAAAAACCATAGATACAGGTTAGGCTTCAAAGACCTTAACATAGAAGTAAGCTATCAAAACAAATCCTATCCTTTTCCTTCTTGTAATGAGTCGCATGAAAATTGGGAACTCCGTATGGATGAGGGAAACAATTATACTATTGAGAATGGAGTTGTTATTCCTAACGATAACTTTGAAGGAGAACTAAACGTACCTGTCGCTCTTCTAGTCAATGACACGGAGGAAAGTCGAATTACGGTTCCTATTTTAGTCACAAATGACGGTACCGTTTTAGGTATACACAAAGAGGAACAGAAATATCTTGTTTACCCAAACCCTACAAAGGAAAACATATACATACCTAAATCACAAGAGATTAACACCCTTGAAATTTTCGATCAAAAAGGACGAAAAGTCAAACAAATTATCAAACCTCAAACTAAGGTTTCTCTGTCAGGAATTTCTAGTGGAATCTATTTACTAATGCTCATATCCCAAGATGGAGATTATCAAGTGGAGAAACTCATTATAAACTAAAAGTGGAATGCGATAAACTAATTTTCATGAGGGGTTTCACTTAGTAACTTAAATACCTCCATATGTTTGAATATTTATAGATTCACTGTTCAATAGCGAAATATCCTAATTGAGCTTCCATTTTCTTCTAGACCAGCATAGCAGTCCATGTGTTATTTAATCGCTCTAAAGAATCAAGACAAACGACGTAATACTGCATAATTTTAAGTTAGGAAAGCCCTTTAAAAATAGCTAGACTTACAGTTTATTGTAACTGTGCTGAAGTTAGTATAGGAGATATCGTATCAATACTAAAAGCTAACTTTTATCAAGCAGTTTCCATCGCTTTTTTTGATTTTCGATACAGGAAAGAATTGAAGATATTTCTTCTCCCAAAATTATTCATGGACTTACTGTTGAGGAACTTTAAGAAAAGTTTCTTATTAACACCAAAATACTCGTAAGTAGTTCCATCCGTAAAAGTAACTTCTAAAAGCATGCTCTTGTGATGGTAATCTGCTACCTGACTGTTTGTGATTGTGTCGGTATACGCCTCTAAATTTGCCTCTTTCGTTGCTGGAGCAATACTAACAAGAAAATGGTACCCGTCAATGATTTTTTGACTTTTAAGTTCCGCTTCCTCCTTATCTAAAGGATCTTGAAACTTATCAGGATGCCAAGTTTTCACCAAAGATCTATAGGTTGTTTTTAATACTTTTAAATCGATAGCTCCTGCTACATCAAACAACTTTTTGTATTCGTTGATCCGCTTCATACTTACTTTCTTAAAAATTAGACTGCAAAGCTACCACTATTCTAGAGATGAAACCCCTAAAGATTGTAAAAATATATTTTTGTTACCCTGTATACCTCCCATAGTCATATAAATAATTAAAAATACAGCCACAAAGACTGCTAGCTTGACATTTCATGTACTTGCAAATGCCTCTTTAAAACTCCTGAAGGCGTATTGTTAGTTTCATCAAACACACGTGTATCTCCAAAGAGTATAAAACTATCTCTAGCTCTTGAAACAGCAACATTTAGCATATTGGGCTTATTGTCCTTGTCAAAAAAGAGTGTTCCATCATCTTCACTTGTATAGACAGAACTGAACAAAACAATGTGTCTTTCGGCACCTTGCAATGCATGAACCGTTCCTAATTTTATTTTTGACACATTGAAACCTGCAGCTGTCAATGCTTTTGATAGTGCACTTTTCTGACTTGTAAATGGGGTTATGATCCCTAAAACCTGTTCTATCTCTGCTACTTGATATGCTTCTTCAATGGCTTCTTTGTGCCTATTGAGCCATCCTACAATGGAATTTACCTCCTTGGTATTAAAACGACTGCTATAGCTTCTTTCACTTGTGCCAGTGATGTGATATGCCATCATTGAAGGGAAAAGTTGGTCTGCCTTAGCCTCGCCTTTCATCGGTTTTAAAACTCCTCCATAGGCCAATTCATTGCAAAAACCAATAATTTCATCGTTGCACCTTCGGTGCTCTAACAACAGCAAACCCTTTTCAATAGCGTGTGGATTCGTGGATTGATATTCACAAGCTTCTTGAGCCATTTTCATCACACTTCCATTCGAAGCCAAAAACCCTGTAGTTGCTAAATCTTCTATCAATGTACCTACTTCAAGCAAGCCAGCATTTAAGAGATTTCCAATATCTATTTTTTGAGGAATGGACCAAATAGGTTCTATTTGTTGTAAATCCCCAACAATAATTGCTTTTTGAGCCAATGCAAACATAGGGACACTGACCTCAGGAGTTGCCTGTCCTCCCTCATCGATAATCAATAAATCGATAAAGTTATACATAGGTAGGTATTCAAAGATAGGTTTACCCTCCTCATTTTCACCCTGAAACTGACTGTATAAAAAATGGGTAGGAGCCATATAAAATGTAGCTACAAAGCAGGGCGTAAGCATCGCTCTTCGTCGCCACTTGGTGGCTATTGCAATTTCTCCAGTTCCTTTTTCAGTGGTATCTTCTAACATTTCATAGGTAGCCAATATCCAGCGGGCTTCCCAATAATGTGTTGCTAATAAAAATGCCTTGTGTCTAATTTTAACATCTATCTCATCGTAAAAGAAACGATGAATGGTTTCCTTATCTTCCGTTTTCTTATATTCATACTCCCACATGGTTGCTTCAGAAACAAAGGGAAAACCATCAATTTCATGTTGTAACTTCCAATCATTTAATTTCAAATTTGACTGCAAGGCTAAATTGAATGTCGCTAGGCATTTTTTAAGATATTCCAGTGCTTTTTCCTTTGAAATAAGTGCCTCTTTAGGAATACGAAACAAGGCTTCCTCGGAACCTTCTTTGATCTCTTCAGTAGACGACACTACAAAATACTTTTGCATTTGTTCTAAAAAGTCTGTTGCCTTTGATTGGTTTTTCAAAGCAGCTACTTTGTTTCTCCATTGTTGGAGATTGACAATCTGAATAGCCTTCTGAGAAACTTGATCATCGGTATGCAGTAGCAGCTCATTGACAGCAGTCATAGAGGCTATATAATCCTGTGAAATTCGCACACCATTGATCTGCATATCTTCTAGCAGAGATACTTCTTCTTGTAAATGATCACGAGCTTCTTCTAAACTCAGAGGGGAGTATTCAAAATAGTCATAAAATCGTTCTAAAAAATAGGACGAAGCCAAGTCTAAATAATCTGTGTTTTCAAGTTCACAGAGCGTACCTTCATGACCAAAAAGATTGCCCTTTAAATAATTTATATGCTCTAATGATTTAGGACTTTTAGATTTAGAGGGCAAATACGTAGCATACCCGTTAAAGTCAGGAATCCATCGCTCAGATAACAAGCCCAAAGTACTGCTAGAATTTATAAAGCTATCAATGATATTTGTAACGGCCTGATTGTTTGTAGAACAAGCCATAATTACAGGAGCATCATCTCCTTTGATCGCAGCACGTACAAATTCAGTTGCAACTACACTTTGTAATAAAGTAGTTTTGCCCGTTCCTGGAGGTCCGTTTACTGCAGTAATCGAATGGTTGTCGGAAGTGAGGTAGGACAAAAGTGTTTTGCGTTGACTAATAGAAAGTGGAAACTCATTTGACATTTGTCCTAAATGTAAATGGTTAAAATTTAGAAAACCAGCATCAGTTATCGCTTCTTGTCTTTCTTTTATTTGAGATAAAAGGAGGGATTCTAATAAAGGAAAACTGTCTTGTGTCTTTAAAAGTTGTTCGTATAAAAAAAGAATACTTTTAGCAGTGGCTATCTTATTACTTGCTGCGAAGAAACATACTTGGTAAGAAGTTTGATACCCTTCTATTCTATAAGTACTATAAGTATCAAAAGCAATGCTCGAAAAAACTGTCTGTACATAGTCCCAATATGCTGACCATAAAACAGGTGTTGTTTCATCATCTGAAATAGGAACTTCAATATCTCTAGCTTCTGTTACTCGATCTAAAGTTGAAAAAACAAAAGAGTTCCCGGGAGACTCTAATGGATCTAGATAATTCCTCACAATTAGTGGAAATAGGTCTTTAGTAGGACTCAATTGGCCAAAACGGTTTACTTGTGCGCCAATCCAAAAAGGATACAAATCTACCTGCTTATAAGCGTTTTGTGATTCAATAGGGATGAGCCGAAAGGGGGCAATCGTTAGCGTTATTTCAGAAACTGTAAACCAGTTTTTGCTTTCTTTTTTTGTGATTCCTTTCAAACGATTGATTTTTTGTTCTTCAGTATCAATGAGTGTTTCTGCTTGGGAACTAGGAATAGAACCTGAACTAAGATCGATACTACTAGAGTGGTAAACATTCTTAATTCTATCTAAATCAATCGAAAGATTCTCACTGTCAGACAAACTATTTTTAAAATACTGCAGCCACTTATAAAGGGATTCCATAGGTTCTTTTGTTTGGAGAAAAGGTTGCGAATATATTAAAAAAAAACTCGGTTTCTCAAAGAATGAGAAACCGAGTATAAATAAATCCTACCCCTAAGATTTACATATTAAGATGTTTCTTATTTGTATTTACACAAATAAGATGTTGATTGCAAAGTTTTTACTTTAAATGAAGCTCCTGCTGCTACTTCAAAAGAAGTCCCTGACATATATGATTTCCATAAATCGGAACCAGGAAGCAATACATTTAATTCACCTTCAATAACATACATTGTTTCATGTGAGCTTGTTGAAAACTCATATTCTCCAACTTCCATGACACCGACAGTAGATTCACCAGTAGCATTTGAATAGCCAAGTGATTTTACTTTTTCGTTGAAATATTCGTTTGCTACGATCATGGTTTAAGTTATAAAAGCGAGGCAAATATAATCAAATATTTACAATTAGATATTTAAATGAAAAAAAAATATGAATATTATTTGAAATGTAAAAAGGACGCCAGTTAATACAAGCGCCCTTTTCAATATATAATCATTGTGAATTAAGCATTTAATGCTTCTGCACCACCAACAATCTCAAGGATTTCATTGGTAATTGCAGCTTGACGTGCTTTATTGTATGTCAATAATAATTCATTACGTAGCTCATTGGCATTGTCAGTTGCTTTGTGCATTGCAGTCATACGAGCTCCATGTTCAGAAGCATAAGAATCACGGATAGCTTTGTACAATTGAGTCTTCAATGATTTAGGAATCAATTCAGAAATAATCTCTTCTTTGCTTGGTTCAAAAAGATAATCAGAAGATTGGTTTGCAGCAGCATCAACTGGTAAAATAGGTAAAAACTGTTCTACATTTAATAACTGAGTTGCAGCATTTTTAAAACTGTTGTATACAACTTCAATTTTGTCGTAAGAACCTGAAACAAAATATTCCATTAACTCTTCAGATATAGTAGCAACGGCTTCAAAAGTAAGTGTATCATACAAATCACTTTTATTAGAAATGACATTATATTCTTTGGATAGTATGTCATTTCCTTTTTTACCAATTGTAATCAAATCCACAGAATTATCAGCATAAGATGCAGCAACTCTTCTTGTTTCTTTGATCACAGATGAGTTAAATCCACCACACAAACCTCTGTTAGAAGTTACAACAACTAATAATACCTTAGAAACTTCTCTTTGCTCAGAAAACTTATCTCCTGCATCGGCATCTGAAGTAGCACTAAGGTTTTGTAACAACTCAGATAGTTTATTTGAATAAGGACGCATTGCAGTAATTGCATCTTGTGCTTTTTTCAATTTAGCAGCAGAAACCATTTTCATAGCACTCGTGATTTTCATCGTCGAACCTATTGAAGTAATTCTGTTTCTAATTTCTTTTAAGTTTGCCATTGTAGTAGTATTGTATCAAAATCAATTTATATAAAAAGATTTTGACGATATAACATATGTTCTACAAGGCAAAACCTTGTAGAACATTTTGTACTAGTTATTAGTTAAATTTTGAAGATATTTCAGCAGCAGCTGATTCTAAAACTTCTAAAGAAGATTTTTCTAGCTTACCTGATTTTAATGAATCTAATACATCTCTGTGTTTAGCATTCAGGTATGAAATATAATCTGCTTCAAATTCTTTAACCTTATTTACAGGAACATCCTTCAATAAGTTTTTAGAACCTGCATAGATAATAGCTACTTGATCTTCTACAGTATAAGGATCATTTTGACCTTGCTTTAAAATTTCTACATTACGCTCTCCTTTTGAAATCACATTCATAGTAGCAGCATCTAAATCAGAACCAAACTTTGCAAACGCTTCCAATTCACGGTATTGAGCTTGATCTAACTTAAGAGTTCCAGAAACTTTTTTCATTGATTTAATCTGAGCAGAACCTCCAACACGTGATACCGAAATACCTACGTTAATAGCAGGACGAACACCAGAGTTAAACAAATCACCGTCTAAAAATATCTGACCGTCTGTAATAGAAATTACGTTTGTAGGAATATATGCAGAAACGTCACCTGCTTGAGTTTCGATAATCGGCAAAGCAGTTAAAGAACCACCTCCTTTTATTTTACCTACTAGGGATGTTGGAATATCATTCATCTTTGATGCAATGGCATCGTTGTTGATTACTTTTGCTGCACGCTCTAACAATCTAGAGTGCAAAAAGAAAACATCTCCTGGGTAAGCCTCACGTCCCGGTGGTCTTCTTAATAATAAAGAAACCTCACGGTATGCAACAGCTTGTTTAGATAAATCATCATAAACAATCAATGCTGGTCTACCAGTATCTCTAAAATACTCACCAATTGCAGCACCTGCAAATGGAGCGTATACCTGCATTGGAGCAGGCTCAGAAGCACTTGCAGCAACAACAGTAGTATATGCCAAAGCACCTTTTTCTTCTAATAAGTTTACAATCCCTGCAACTGTTGAGGCCTTTTGACCGATAGCAACATAGATACAATATACTGGCTTCCCAGCATCGTAAAATTCTTTTTGGTTCAAGATGGTATCTAAGGCTACAGTAGATTTACCAGTTTGACGGTCACCAATAATCAATTCACGTTGTCCACGTCCAACAGGAATCATAGCATCAATAGATTTGATACCAGTTTGCATAGGCTCTGTTACAGGCTCTCTAAAGATAACTCCGGGTGCTTTACGCTCCAAAGGCATCTCAAAAGTCTCACCAACAATAGGTCCTTTACCATCAATAGGATTCCCTAAAGTATCTACAACACGTCCAACGATTCCTTCTCCTACATTAAGGGAAGCAATACGTTCAGTACGCTTTACAGTAGATCCTTCTTTTACAGAAGTAGAAGCTCCTAAAAGTACAACACCAACATTGTCTTCTTCTAAGTTCAATACAATACCTTCTAAACCTGATTCAAATTGAACCAATTCTCCATATTGTACATTTGCTAAACCGTATACACGAGCAATTCCATCACCTACTTGTAAAACAGTTCCAACTTCATTTAGTGAAGCTGAAGCTTCAAAATTTGATAATTGTTCTTTTAAAATTGCTGAAACTTCAGCTGCTTTAATTGTTGCCATCTTCTTTTATTTTGATGTATAATTAAATTTTTGCAACAAAATGACTGTGGTCAAATTGTCTTTTCAATTTGTTAAAATTATTAGAAATACTTGCGTCGTACTGGATATCTCCAACACGTAGTATAAAACCACCAATAATGTCAGGGTTTACAACATTTTCTATAGAAGCTTCATTTCCTGTAAGCTCTTTTATTTTAGCGAGTACTTTCTCCGTTAAATCCTTTGTCAATGGAACTGCAGTTGTAACTTTTGCAGTGTCGATCAATTTGTAGTGATCGTGCAATACTGAATATTGACTTGCAACCAATTTCAACAAAGGTAATCTTTTGTTCTCTCCCAAAAGTGCTATTACACCGAGGGTTATTCCATCTATACTGTCTGCAAAAATAGCATTCAAAGCCTTTACCTTGTCGGTAGCTTTGATTACAGGACTATTCAACACAATAGATAATTCTTTACTTTCAGCAATAGCCTCAGAAACTACAAGCATCGAAGCGTTTACCTCAACTTCTTTACCTGCATCTTTTGCTAAATTTAAAACTGCCTTTGCATAACGTAATGCTGCTCTAGTTCCTTGCATCTTATTAATTTAAAGTAACGTCTCCAACTAATTTATCAACCAATGCCAATTGATCTTCTTTTGAAGCCAATTCGCTCTTTACAACTTTCTCTGCAATGTCAATTGACAATGAAGCTACTTGTGTTTTTAAATCTGAAATAGCTGCTTTTTTCTCTACTTCGATAGCTGCTTTCGCGTTATCTATAAGTAACGTTGCTTGTGCTTGTGCTTCTTCTTTAGCATCTGCAATCAAACTATCTTTGATTTGCTGAGCCTCTTTCAATAAAGTATCTCTTTCAGCTCTCGCTTCTTTCAATAATTGTTTGTTGTCTGCAGACAATGTTTCCATTTCTTTTTTTGCCAAATCAGCAGCATCTAAAGCAGACTTTATACCTTCTTCTCTGTCGTTAACAGCATCTAAAATTGGTTTCCATGCAAACTTCTTTAGCAATAAAACCAATCCGATAAATAAAAGTGATTGCCAAAAAAACAACCCTATTGAAAACTGTTCGATTAATTTATCCATGTTATCTGTTTAATATAATTCAATTAATTTTTTTAATAAACAATAGCTACAACCAACCGTTGTAGCTATTTGTTTTTTTCTTAAGCTGCAAATAATGCTGCGAAACCAATACCTTCGATAAGGGCTGCTGCAATAAGCATAGCAGTTTGAACTTTTCCTGAAGCTTCTGGCTGACGAGCAATAGCGTCCATTGCTGAACTACCAATTTTTCCAATTCCAAAAGCTGCACCGATTACGATCAATCCTGCTCCAATGTAATTTAATCCTTCCATGATATATATAATTAATTATTAAACATTCAATTTAGTGATCATCATGCTCTTCTACAGCCGAACCGAAGTACAGTGCTGACAACATGGTGAAAATATAAGCCTGTAACGCTGCTACAAGCAATTCTAGTAAAGACAACGCAAATGCCAATCCAAAAGACAAAGGACTTCCAATCCAGTTTTTAAAGATAAAAACCATTCCTAGAATACTCATCAATACAATATGTCCTGCAGTAATGTTTGCGTACAAACGTATCATTAATGAAAATGGCTTGATAAACGTACCTAACAATTCGATAGGTGCTAACAAAAACTTCATTGGTGTTGGCACTCCTGGCATCCAGAAAATATGTCCCCAATAACTTTTGTTCGCAGTAAAGGTTGTCAATAAGTATGTAATAAAAGACAAAGCAAAAGTAACTGCAATATTATTAGTCACATTTACCCCTAAAGGCGTCAAACCTAACAAGTTGATAATCCACACAAAGAAAAACACTGTAAGTAAGTAACTCATGTATTTTCTGTAGTGCTTTTTCCCAATATTAGGAATCGCAATATCATCTCTAATATAAAGTATAATTGGCTCCATCAAACGACCAAAACCAGATGGCAATGCGCTTTTTTGGTAACTTTTAGCCATACGTGTAAATATGAAAAACATCAATACACAAACGATGAAAATTACGAAAACGTTTTTTGTAACAGAGAAATCTAAGGGTTTTGCATTGGTTGCATGGTGGTGTTCATCCATTTGGATTGCACCTTCAGCATCAGTTACATAAACCTTGTTGTGAAACACTTTAAAATACGCCCCATTGCTCTCAGCAACTGTAGTAGCATGGTGGAATTTTGAAGAAGAAAAAACATGTAAACCAGAGGCTTTATCCCATAAAATCACTGGCAATGGAAAACCAACATGTGATTCGTGTCCCGCTTCATCCGTATAAGAATACAAACCAAAATCATACGTATCCAATAAATGGTGACCGATAAACTCTTTAACATACTCCTTTGTGATACCCTTTTCTGAGGCGCTATGTCCTTCTGAATGGGCAGCATGTGGAGCTTCGTGATGCTGACCAAAAGATACAGTTGAAACTAAAAACAGTACAAATGCAATCTTTTTGATTATAAATTCTCTTCGCATAAAATAATTATAAACGTGTTTTTAAAACGCTGCAAAGATATATTTTTAAATCTAACTTAAAAATTAATTTTTAGATTATTTTAACGTGTAATAACACATACAATCTACTTCTCTTTGGCAGGAAGATTTAAAAGTAGTGAAACATAATAAGTCCCGATACTTAAGCAAACCAAATAAGGGATAAAAAACTCCAAAAACTCTTGACGATTCATATGACCATCGCCTTGGTAAAAGGGATAAAAAAAAACAAAAAAAACTGCAAATTTGGCAAAGCTACCATACAGAAATAAAAAACCTAAATGGTCATTGAATCTTTTTCGAAGGAGGCACAAGGCTCCAAAAATAAAAATAGCAAGGCCATAATTGGCACAATAAGACTCTAGGAGTAAACTCTCTTCTGACCCCACCCCTAAAAAACAAATGCTATAATTATGTGCAAAATATAAGAAAACACATGAAACTGTGAGCCTCAGCCAAAAATTGAAAAGAAATAAAAGCTTCATCCTATATCAATCTTGGATTTTTTTCAACTGTTGCATAAGACTGTATATGGAAACTAAAAAAGCAAAAAGTATGGCTAAAAGTGTACACAATTTATCATACCCAAAATAGACGTCTAACTTTTTACCTAAATAAGATGCGATATAAATGGTAACGCCCATTTGAACTCCAACGCCAGAAAGTCGTAAGAATTTATGAAGCGGCTTTACCGGTAGCTTTTTGTTTTTCATTAGAATTGAGTTCTTTGACCATTCCTTTCATACTACAAGTAGCATTAAAAACTGCGCCAGCTTCAACATTTAACTTACCTACAACAACATCTCCATTGATTACAGCAGTGCTTTTCAAACTAAGTAATTCGCTTACATCTAGATCCCCTATCACCTGTCCTTCAATATCGGCATAAGTGCATTCGATAGAGCCTTTAACACACCCCTCTTTTCCAATAATTACTTTACCAACAGCTCTAATACTACCCT
>Ga0233426_10003221_pt1 | contig 13068 bp, 9 predicted proteins | sample SI_118_April2016_6_FD_179875 | JGI IMG/M metagenome (GOLD analysis project Ga0233426, IMG submission 179875) | Seawater microbial communities from Saanich Inlet, British Columbia, Canada - SI_118_April2016_10_MG | ecosystem: Environmental > Aquatic > Marine > Inlet | place: Canada: British... | reverse complement strand
ATTTTATAAAAAATCGAAAGAAGGTTTTTAAACATTATGTCCAAGGTTTTGCTCTCAATACTGATAACCAAACCACTTAAAACTCGCTTCTCAGGTCTCCCTGAAGAAGTGGAGCGCATTTTAGGGAATTCTGCGCTCACGTCAACCTTTTTTTGAAAATTAATTACTCCCTTAGACTGTTCGGTTACAAAACCAACAAATCAGTTAATAAGTGAGCTAGCTTGAGTGATTTTGTCAATACATTGGGCTTGTATATTTGTTTTATCATCATATTTACTTGCCAACAAAATACGATTGTTGATGCCTGCAGCAGCTGCTGCTTGCATATCTGAGCCTTTATCGCCAATAAATACACTTTGTTTTAAATCTATGTCATATTTCTCAGCCGCTTTTAAAATCAAACCTGGTTCAGGCTTACGACATCCGCACTCAGTTAAATATACACCTGATGCTTTTGAAGGGTGGTGGGGGCAAAAGTAAACGTCATCAATAAAAATATTCTTAGCTGCAAATTTATCTTTCATCCAATCTGTTAATTCTTTAAATTGCGTAACCGTATATTTACCTCTACCAATACCTGACTGATTCGTAATGACGATTAACATGAAGCCTTTATTACTAGCCTCAAAGCAAAGTTCAAAGATGCCATCAACAAATTCAAAGTTCTCTTTTTGATAAACATAGCCATGGTCAACATTAATAATACCGTCTCGGTCTAAAAATAAAGCTTTATTCATAATTTGCTAAAATACCTGTTTTTGTAAGGATAATAGAAAAAAGCGAGTAAAACTCGCTTTTTATGAAATTAACTATTGATAATAAGATTAAAATAAGCACGGTATTTTAATCTTATTACATACACAAACCACCATCGATTTCGACAACACGACCAGTAAAGAATTCATTTTCAAAGATGTATTTTACTGTATGAGCGATTTCATCAGCCTCACCTAAACGGCCCACCGGTTTCATTTTTTCTAAACGGTCGCGCATTTCTGGTTTCATCGCATCCGTCATTGCCGTTCGTATAACACCTGGGGCTATAGCACCAACACGTATACCATGTCGACCTAGTTCTCTAGCCCATGTAACAGTCATTGCAACAACGCCAGCTTTTGAAGCAGCATAGTTTGTTTGTCCCATGTTACCGCCACGTGCTATTGAAGACATGTTTATGATAACGCCTTTTTTACCTGATTCAATCATATGGACGGCAGCTTCTCGACCACATAAGAAAACGCCAGATAAGTTTACATCAATAACCGATTGAAATTGATCCAGTGACATTTTTTTACTCACGACACCATCTTTAGCTTTTACAAACATACCATCACGAAGTATACCGGCGTTATTGATCAAACCATCAATTCCGTTAAAATCTTGACTGATTTGGCGAAATGTTCTTTCTACATCTTCTTCATTTGTGACATTAGATAAATAGTATTTTGCTGTGGAACCCGCGTCTTCAACAAGACTCACTGTTTCTTTCAACATATCTTCGTTCAAATCGATCAAAGCGAGCTTGGCTCCTTGTTGAGCTAAGTTAACTGCCATCGCTCTGCCTAGTCCTTGACCACCGCCAGTTATAACAATGGCTTTATCATTTAACTTCATAATTACCCTTTACCCTTAAATATTACTTTATCTTTATTCGTTCAAATATTAGATTACTTATTTACGTTTAATAGTAGTAAAAAACCAATCTACAAGTTTACTCTCAACAGTTTGAATATTTTTATAAAACCACTGAGGCTTTTTATCTTTATCGACTAACAATGCTCTCACCCCTTCTGTAAATTCAGAAAACTGGCAGCAACGCATTGATAAATTAAACTCTTGCTCAAAACATTCTGATACAGTTAAGTCCTGACAAACCATTAATTGATAATAGATGATATGTGCACTTAATGGACTACCGTGACTTAACTTTTTCTGCGCTTGATTAAACCATTGACTGCAACTTGATTCATTAACAATGGCGTGAAATATATCAATGATATTATCAAAGGATGTGACCTTTTTAATCGTTTCCATTTCTTGCTTAATCAAAGCCGTACTCTGACTAACAGGCTCAAGACTTTGTTTATTTAATACTTCAGAAAGTAACTGATGATTATGCTTTTCATGAGTTGTCCAATTGACCTCTAATAAGGCTTTGTTTAATAACTCAATTTTTTCACTGTCGATGACGTGATCGGCTAACTTTAAGAATTTTGCATCAAATCCATTAAATGTCATCCCTGTTAGCCCAAGAAATAAACCGACACCTTGTGGCATTTGATTCAAAAACCAACTTGCCCCCACATCAGGATATAAACCAATAGTTACTTCAGGCATAGCCATTATTGTTTTTTGTGTGACAACACGATGACTCGCTCCAGCAACTAAGCCAATTCCGCCTCCCATAACATAACCATCAGCCCACACTAAAATAGGTTTAGTTGCATTATGAATGAGTTTATCTAATTCATACTCTTTGGTAAAAAATTCAACACCTAAGCAATCTTCTATCTCGTCATCATTTAATGTATTACTAGAGTTTTGTTGATGTTTTAAAACGAGGTCATGATAAATGCTCACCACATCACCACCTGCACAAAAAGCTTTATCACCAGCACCTTGAATAATAATCACCGCTATTTCACTGTTCGATAACCATAATTTCAACTGTGGCAATAACAACTCAATCATTGGCAAGCTTAAAGCATTTAAGCTTTTACTGGCATTTAACGTAGCAAAGGCCACTTTTAGGCCATTATTTATAAGCTGCTCTTCTAAAATGACAGGTAATTCAATAATGGGATCAAGCATCAATTATATCCAGTTTATTCATTTACACTTGATTAAAGTGAATCATCGATAGCAACGACCGTTCTACCGGTAACACAACCTTTAACATAGGCATTAAATGCACTAGGTAAATCAACAAATTTAATGGTTGTAGGTGAAACTATATCAAGTTTACTCGGTTTTAGATCAGTTGCTAATCGTTCCCATGCCTTAGTGCGAACTGAAATTGGCATTTCAACTGAATTTATACCAAGTAAGCTAACACCTCTTAAGATAAATGGCATTACTGTGGAGTCTAATTTTATTCCACCAGCTAAACCGATTGACGCAATATTACCCCAGACATTAGTTGTACGAGTTAGCCAAGATAACGTTTCGCCACCAACGTTATCAACCGCACCTCCCCATTGCATGCTTTCGAGAGGTTTAGTCCCCATTTCTATTTCATGTCTGTTAAAAAGACGTGAAGCACCTAGTGTGGTTAAATAATCAGCTTGCTCACTTTTACCGGTAAAAGCAACAACTTCATAACCCAGGTCAGAAAGCATATTTATAGCAAAACTACCGACACCACCAGTTGCCCCCGTCACTAAAATAGGACCAAATTCTGGCTTCTGTCCATTATCTTCCATACGTTGAATAGCAATAGCCGCTGTATAACCTGCAGTACCAAGTGCCATTGCATCTCTCAGACTTATCCCTTCAGGTAAATTCACAACAGAATCGGCTCTTACACGAGCGTATTCACTGTAACCACCATCATATAATTCTGAAAGTTGCGCACCACATACGAGAACTTTATCACCTTGAGCAAAGCGACTGTCACTTGAAGTCACTACAACACCCGATAAATCAATACCACCAACAAGTGGATAAATACGTAATATTCGTCCTTTACCTGTTGCTGCTAATGCATCTTTATAATTAATGTCTGAATAAGCAACTTTAATAACAACTTCGCCCTCAGTTAAATCATCAAGGCTAACCTTTTCGAAATCACTGATAATTATTTTTTTATCACCATCAATATGCTGATTAATTCGAAAAGCCGTAAAGCTTTGAGGTACTTCTTTTAGCGTCTTAGTCATATTATTTACTCAAACATTTCAAATGTGTTCACTAACATAGCGCCCATTAAACATTAAAACTAGGCGACTTTAGTGCTAGATATAATGTTAATGGCGCACTAGTTAAATGTGTTAATCCTAGTGGGGTAATATCACTAACAATAACGCCAAAATTTAACTATAAGTCGAAGACATTACATATTACGACGATATTGGCCACCCGCTTCAAATAATGAATGAACAATTTGGCCTAATGAGCACACTTTACAAGCATCCATCATCAATTCAAAAATATTTTCGTGGTTGATAGCGGCTATTTGTAAACGTTTCAATAGTTCTTTAACTTCAACCTCATTAGCTTTGTTTAAACTGGCTAACATTTCAATTTGATAGTTCTTTTCTTCCTCGGTTGCACGAATAACTTCATCAGGCACTACCGTTGGTGAACCCTTTGAACTTAAGAAAGTATTAACACCAATAATTGGGTACTCACCAGAATGTTTTAAGTGCTCATAATGTAAGCTTTCTTCTTGTATTTTTCCGCGTTGATACATGGTTTCCATTGCACCAAGTACACCACCTCGTTCATTAATTCGATCAAACTCAGTTAAAACAGCTTCTTCAACTAAGTCAGTTAACTCTTCAATAATAAATGCCCCTTGAATTGGATTTTCATTTTTTGACAATCCTAACTCGCGGTTAATAATTAATTGTATCGCCATCGCTCGGCGAACACTGTCTTCTGTAGGAGTAGTAATAGCTTCATCATAAGCATTAGTGTGTAAAGAATTACAGTTATCGTTGATCGCATAAAGTGCTTGTAAGGTAGTACGAATATCATTAAAGTCGATTTCTTGCGCATGAAGTGAACGACCAGAAGTTTGAATATGATATTTTAACATTTGTGCTCGAGGGTTAGCGCCATACTTATTCTTCATCGCTTTTGACCAAATACGACGAGCAACTCTGCCGATGACCGCATATTCTGGATCAATACCGTTTGAGAAGAAGAACGATAAGTTAGGACCAAACTCGTTAATGTCCATACCACGGCTCAAGTAATACTCTACAAAAGTAAAGCCATTGGCTAGCGTTAAGGCTAATTGTGTTATTGGATTCGCACCCGCTTCAGCGATATGGTAGCCAGAAATAGAAACTGAATAAAAGTTCCGTACACCTTTTTCAATAAAGTATTCTTGTACATCCCCCATTAAACGAAGCGCAAACTCCGTTGAGAAAATACAGGTATTTTGAGCTTGATCTTCTTTTAAAATGTCGGCTTGAACCGTACCGCGCACTAGTGTTAATGTTTTTGCTTTAATCTCTTGATAAATAGCAGGAGGTAAAACTTGATCGCCTGTAACACCCAGTAACATTAAGCCTAATCCGTCATTACCCTCAGGTAATTCGCCTTGATAAGTAGGGCGTTCACAGCCTTTATCTTGATAGATTTTCTTAATCAACGCCTGTGTCTCTTTTTCTAATCCTTGCTCAGTAATGTAACGTTCACATTGTTGATCAATCGCAGCATTTAAAAAGAAACCTAATAACATTGGTGCAGGACCATTGATGGTCATGGAAACCGAAGTCATGGCATGCGCTAAGTCGAAACCTGAGTAGAGTTTTTTCGCATCATCTAAACAACAAATAGACACACCAGCATTACCAATTTTACCATAAATATCAGGGCGAATTGCAGGGTCATTTCCGTATAATGTAACTGAATCAAACGCCGTTGATAAACGTTTTGCTGGCATGCCTTTTGATACATAATGAAAGCGACGGTTAGTTCGTTCAGGGCCACCTTCTCCAGCAAACATACGTGTTGGGTCTTCACCTTCACGTTTAAATGGAAACAAACCAGCCGTATAAGGAAATTCACCGGGCACGTTCTCTTGTAGGTTCCATTTTAAAATATCGCCCCAGCCTTGATACTTAGGCATGCTGATTTTCGGAATAGCAGTATCAGATAAAGATTTGGAATGTGTTTCTATCGATAATTCTTTATCGCGTACTTTAAATTTAAATTCTGGATCTTTATAACGTTGAACTTTACTTGTCCATTGTTCAAGCAGCACTTTATTTTTTGGATCTAAATCTAATTCAACTTGGCTGTACAATATTTCAAGCTGAGCAACTAATTCTGTTGATACATCAGAGCTTACTTCTTTTGCTGTTTCAATAGATTTGTGAATCCCGTAAAGCTTTTGAGCAACTTGTGTTTGCTTTTCAACCCAAGCGTCGTAGCCACGATTATTTTCCGATATTTCAGACAAATAGCGAATACGTGCACCCGGTATTACACTACTCTTGTTTGCTAATGTTCCATCAATCGATAAAACATCACCAACGGTTAACCCTGCTTTAGTATTTAATTCAGTGATCACTGCATTATAAAGTTCAGTCATGCCACGGTCATTAAATTGTGACGCAATTGTGCCAAATACAGGTACTTCATCATCACCCGCTTCAAACATGCCTCGGTTACGTTTATATTGCTTTTTCACATCACGCAGTGCATCTAAAGCACCACGTTTATCAAATTTATTTAACGCGATTATGTCAGCAAAATCGAGCATATCGATTTTTTCTAATTGAGTAGCAGCCCCGTACTCTGGTGTCATCACATATAAAGAGACATCTGAATGCTCTTCAATTTCAGTATCTGATTGTCCAATACCGGAAGTTTCTAGGATGATCAGGTCATAATCAGTCGCTTTTAAAATATCTAAGGTGTCATTCACATAAACAGAAAGAGCAAGGTTAGACTGGCGAGTTGCCAATGAACGCATATAAACTCGATCATTATTTACCGCATTCATACGAATTCTATCGCCAAGTAATGCCCCACCCGTTTTACGTTTAGAAGGGTCAACAGAAACAATCGCAATTTTGCTATCTGATGCTGCCATCAAGAATCGACGAATAAGCTCATCAACTAGAGAAGATTTACCTGCACCACCCGTACCTGTAATACCTAAAACTGGCGTTTTACTCGTTGATGATATTTTACGAATTTTATCTAACGCGGCTTTATTTTCTTCTGGTGCATTTTCTGCTGCGGAAATAAGTCGAGCAATGGCTTGTTTCTTAACTTGTAATGGAACGCCTTTCTTTAAATTCGCCACATCGTCTTTTTTCACATTCATGCCGGTTTTAAAATCACAACGCTCAAGCATGTCATCAATCATGCCCAACAAACCAAGAGCACGACCATCATCTGGCGAATAAATACGAGTAATACCATATTCTTGCAGCATTTTTATTTCGTCGGGTAAAATTACCCCACCACCGCCGCCAACAATACGAATATGCTCACAACCGCGTTCTTTGAGTAGGTCGTACATATATTTGAAATATTCGTTATGGCCACCTTGATATGAGGTCATTGCAATAGCATTAGCATCTTCTTGAATAGCGGTATTAACGACCTCTTCAACACTTCTATCATGACCAAGATGAATCACTTCCGCGCCACTTGATTGTAAAATTCGACGCATTATATTAATCGCTGCATCGTGCCCATCAAATAGAGAAGCAGCAGTAACAATTCTAATTTTATTTTTTAATTGGTAGCGTTCAGTTGTCATAACAAACTCACTTATGAATGTCTTTTAAAGGTGCGTATTGGAAAAGCACAGCATTTAATAGCTAATATTTTGTGCTGTCTTGCTTAAAATATTTAATTCTTAACATTTGAACATATTGTCAATCTTGTTAGAATTGATTTTCTTGTTAATTTGATGGACTATATTGCTATTATTAAAAACAAATAGTCTTTTATAAATGCTAACCACTGTTCCTAAAAGTATAGACGATAAAACTAAGCTGATTTCGAACGCTAATATTCGTTTAGTTATTCCATTATTTTTACTATCAAAACTTAAGGTTCACCCTTTAACTTCTGGGCTTTACCCTTTATCTCTTGGAAAATCAAACAATAACGAACCATTAAACATCTTACAAAAAAAAGCGCTATTCCATAGCTTAATATATTGTCAGTCAGGCAGTGGAATTTTAGACTATAAAAATAAAAATCGAGAAATAAAACGAGGCGATCTTGTTATTACTTATCCAAATCAACCTTTTCAATTTTCAACAAATTCATCTTCAAAATCTAATAAAAACTGTTTTTATTGGATAAACTTCACAGGAAAGTTAGCCGATGATTTTGCTGAACGTTTATTAATGAAGATGGATGAAGGTTTAGCTAATGTTGGAGTATTAGCAAATATTATTGATGATTTTGACAGCTTATTGGCATTAGGTAATAGAGGGTATACAGCAACAAACGTTATCCATGGTGTTCATTTATTACAACAGGCATTAAGCTCATTGGCGCTTCAATTGAGGCTTTCAGCGTTTAATCAAAATAGTCATTTCGATATTGATGCAGTTGAAAGCTTAATGCGAAATAACCTTCATCAAGAACTGAGCTTAGATACACTCGCACATTACAGCCAACTTTCAAAATTTCATTTTTCAAAGAAATTTAAAGAACTAACTGATACTTCGCCTATACAGCATTTTATTAATATGAAAATGCAATACGCCTGCTCTTCTCTTGATAATAGTAATGAAACAATCAAGCAGATTGCTGAATCTTTGGGGTATTCAGACCCTTACTATTTTTCTCGTTTATTTAAAAAAACAATAGGGATGTCACCAAAGCAATACAGGGACTCTCGATTTAATTAGCTGTCCTTTGCAACAGTGATTCATTAATAATATGCAATAAACTACTACTATCTTTTGTGTCTTGTGTTAATTCCCAAACCATGACACCGCTTCCTTTTTTTAACGCTAAATTCGTTTTAGCGGCGATAGTAATTGGACCATTATAGGTAATGTAATCACAACCAGCACAAGCATTACCGATGAGGTCTTCTCTTTTAGTTGATTGTCTAAACTCTGACATTATTAGAGCAAAAGAATAATTCGCATGATATTTGCCAAATCCGTAGCCATAAAGAGGTAAACCAAGAACAAGTTGTTCTTTTTTTAGTCCCCTTTCTAACCATAAAGTTATATCACGACGAGATTGTTCAATAGTTGCGTGCTCAACTCCGGCCTGCCCCCAAGTCGGACCAATAGCATCGTATGACATCAAACTCACGTAATCAAAATAAGGTAATGACACTGTTGAGATCATACCTCCCTGATACGATCCTGTGGCAGCAGAAAGTATTTTATTGCGCTTTTTTAATTTTTTCGATAATGACTGAATAAAAGGAAGATAGTTGTTGTCTTTTATCATTCCTGTGAGCAACTTACTTTCAATATCAAAATCTAAACCATCTAAGTTAAAGTCATCAACTATTTGTATAAGTCCATCAACCGTTTTATCTAGTGATTCAGGTTGAATTAAGGAACGCCAATTACCTGCACACGGGGGCATTAAAGCACCACCAATAGAAAATGAAACTAATACGTCGGCTTGATGAGCAAGTGCAATAGCTTCATCCAGTTCTTTCTTTGAAAGTTTTTGGACATATTTAGTATTGGTGCAAGTAAATTGTTTACCACTAAAAAAATTCCCTGATTTATCAGGATTTATAAAAGCAATATTTAGATGTGTCAGCTTCATCAATTGAGCTGTATTAACATTTTCAAGTAAACCTTTGTATGCAGGCAAATAGCCTACAACTTTAGTTTTGGCAAAAACAGTTTGCTGTTGACTAAACATTACTATTAAAAACAAATAAAATTTAATTGATACGTTTTGCATTTATACTCTCTTAGGGTAATAAAGTTAAAATAATATGAAACTAATGTTTAAACCGATTGACTTAAAAGAAATTAATACGTTAGAAGGTCATTATGATTTGTAAAGTTTAAACCGCACCGTCGAATAAAATCACTCATTCCTGCCATTTCTTGTTTATGCATTTCTTTTTGAGATGTCGAAAGAGCGACTGGCTCCCCTTTGTTTTTATAGGGGAAAAAACCATGCCCAGCAAGCAAGCATGCCCAAGATTTAGGTTGGTAGCTTCCTGCTAATTGATATTTATGCATATCTCCTGCGAAGTCTTGGCTGTTACTCCAAAGATATAACGTTCTATTTAAGGCTTCAGAGGTATGGTTATTCGCAGCATTATCTCGCCAATAGTCGCTATCAGTGCGCTGATTAGTTTTATAGTGACATACCACATAATCTCTTATGCCATCAAACTTTGCATTAATATCTGTGTTAAAAGCATCTTGATATTGGTTAGTAAATTTGCCTTGCTGAAAACATTGGATAAATTGAGAAATAGTATTAAATGAAAGCGCAATAGCCGTTGCTTCTAATGGCTCTATAAATCCTTGTGACAAGCCTACGGCAAGACAGTTCTTATACCAATGCTTTTCAACCCTCCCTACTTTCATTGATAAATGCTTTGCTTGTGTATCACTTTCTAATAAGCCCAAATGTTGTCGAAGCTCTTTTTCTGCTTGATCTGTATCAATATGCTCACGACTATAAACATAACCATTCCCAAATCTATTCCTCAGCGGAATTTTCCATGCCCAACCATTAGAAAGCGCTGTAGATCTAGTTTCTACCGGTAATTCAGTTGTTATATCACTAGGCATAACAACAGCAGCATCATTGAATAAATTTTCTTTAAAACTTTTGTAATTAACCTTTAATGCTTTTTGCATCAATAAAGAACTAAAGCCTGAGCTGTCTATAAAAAAATCAGCTTCAATTTGACTACCATCATTCAATTTTATAGAGCTCACGTTTCCGTGACTATTAACGATGATATCGTCGACAGTACCGTAGACTCTTTTAACACCTAATCCTTGACCATTTTCAGCGAGAAATTGTCCTAATAGTGCTGAATCAAAGTGATAGCCGTAAGCAACGCCAAAAGGAAAACATTCATTTGGTAAAGGCCCCAAATTATTTCTTGATAAATACGTTTCTAAAAAATATTTGTCTGGATGTGCGTCAACATCATAGCCTTGCATACGTGCCTGAATATTTTTATAAAAGAGTGGTAGTGTGAATATATCGTCAATTTGTGCGGCAAACGGATGAAAGTAAGATTCAAAACCAGGCAGAGTAGACCATTTATCAAACGTTATGCCTGTTTTGTAAGTCGCATTACAACGTGGCATCCATTGAGAATCAGCCACACCAATAGCATCAAAGAAAAACTTTAAGTGTGGTGTACTGCCTTCTCCAACGCCAATAATACCAATTTCTTCAGACTCAACTAAACATATTTCAATATCTTTCCATTTTGATGCTAGTAAGTTAGCAGCCATCCACCCAGCTGTGCCCCCACCAACAATCACCATTTTTTTAGGTTTTGTATCTAACATCGTTTTTTGCTCATTAGTATTAATCTAAGTGTCATTTGTTGTAGAACGCTTACTTTTGCAATTTTTGAATAAAGTAATCTTTAATCGATTGAACATATTCTGGCGATAAATCACCAAGTAAATGCTGCTGGTGCTCTGGAATATATGATTTAGGAACAATACCTTGATGAAACAAATAATGATCAAACATACAGCGCCATGCCTGACGTTGATTTTGATTTAAATCGCGCATAGCCAACAACGCAATATTTAAGCTATCTATTGCACTAGGTGATACAGCATTTGGCGCTGAAGAACCCGTCCACCAATAATTCATTAAGGCATTTACTTTTTCCAGAGATTCGACATGATGCCACCACAACATAGGGATATAAATTGCATCACCAGGACCTAATTCAACACTATACGCTTCAGCTAAAGCATCCTTAAACAGAGGATAACGCTCAAAATCAGGGTTATTTAAATCAACTAAACTGGTTGGCGCTCCAGCAGGGGTAAAATTAAGAGGACCAGGATATAAGTTGCCGGTTTGAGCGGGAGGAAAAAGTATAAAACGACGACGACCTGCAACAACACAAGCAATATTATCTGAACCGTCATAATGTGTATTAACAATACCTTCATTACCTATCCATAAACGTGGCTCTATGTCATTAAAAAAGTCAGTGCTGTTTTCTTGAAGTAGCCCAGGTAAAATTTCACTCGTATGAGCGCCTTGCATCGATATGGCAGGAAAAGTGTCTCTCTCAATTAACTCTAAAAGACGACCTAAAAACAAATCAAGACGTTCTTCTCCTCTTAAAAAATTAATGTCTGTCAGATCATCATTGTAATAGAAGCGTTTTTTAGCTGAAGGTGGCGCAACCACCATTGTCGTTTTTGCACCGCTATAAAAAGTATTTAAATAGTGGACAAAATCAATGGGTGATTTACGCCCATGTTCGACTAACGGCCAATGTTCAGCAAATTTTCGGAGCACCACTGGCTTTTGGCTAGGCACAATCTGTTCAAAAAATTCTTGAGCGCCCAATGCCGAGTATTCTGGAATAATTTTGTATAACGTCATGTAATTATTTTCCCCATCAACCGTTGTTGTTTTTACTAGTATTCATAGGACGTTTTTTTACAGGACAATGCGCTTGAATATAATCAAAATGATTAGGCATTTTCAGCACTGTTTCATGAATATTTTTGACATTATTAATTAAAGTATTCGCTAAGTCTTGACGGTGAAAACCACCAATCAATGGGTGATATGTATTTGGACGGATTTTCATCCCCTCTAAAATGGAGTACCAACTGTCATTGGTAAACAACTGACCAGGAATAAACTCAATTTGTCCTCTTCTTCTAAAGATACGTAATTTGTCGCTTAATGATTCAGGAACAGGCATCGTTTGACACCATTGCCAAAAATCAGTGTCATCACGACCAGAAGTACAATAATGCAAAATAATAAAGTCACGTATTTCCAGATAGTCTGTATCTATTTTTTTGTTAAATGTTTGTTCATTGTCCGTGTCAAAGTTATTGTCAGGAAAATGCTTGATAAAATGCACTAAGGTCTTATAAACCAAATGAATCGCCGTAGACTCCAAAGGCTCTAGAAACCCACTAGCCAACCCCAATGCTAAACAATTCTTATGCAAGATTTTCTTTCTTTTACCCGTAACAAATGGAATGATCTTTGGCTCATGAAGCATTTCACCACTAAGACTTTTTATCAAAGCATCTGTTGCTTGTGCGTCGCTTGAAAACTTACTCGCGAACACATAACCATTTCCGGTTCGATGTTGTAATGGAATTTTCCATGACCAACCAGCTTCTTGAGTAGCAGCTATTGTGTAAGGGACTGGCTGATTAACTTGTTCCGTTTGAACAGTAACCGCTCTATCAC
>Ga0233426_10003216_pt1 | contig 13083 bp, 9 predicted proteins | sample SI_118_April2016_6_FD_179875 | JGI IMG/M metagenome (GOLD analysis project Ga0233426, IMG submission 179875) | Seawater microbial communities from Saanich Inlet, British Columbia, Canada - SI_118_April2016_10_MG | ecosystem: Environmental > Aquatic > Marine > Inlet | place: Canada: British... | reverse complement strand
TTTACTACGGTATTAGCATATTACTTCATTGCTGAAAATAATGTTTCATATATTAACCGTACTATTAAAATTCCAGCATTAAGATTTTTATTAAAACTACTTATTATGAGTGCTGTATTTTATGGCACCGTTGCTGAACCAAGTGCCGCTTGGGGAATGGGCGATGTAGGTGTTGGAATTATGGCGTGGTTAAATATTATTGGTATTATCATCATATTCTTTATGTCAAAACCTGCAATTAAAGCTTTGAAAGATTATGAGCGTCAACAAAAAGAAGGTGTAAGTGAATACACTTTTGATCCTAAATCGTTAGGAATTGAGAATGCTGACTTCTGGGAAGAAAGGCTCAAAAATAATAACGAAAAATAATTTTTAATTATTTAATAAAAAACGCCCAATAGGGCGTTTTTTTTATTTTAATTAGGTAGAATATTGCCATCTAAAAGTTGAGAGAATGTTATGGCTGTTATTAATTGTCCTAGTTGTCGTAAAAAAATATCCGATAAAGCAAAAACGTGTTCCCATTGCCAAATTGATTTGGTCAATTTAGATGAAGAAAAACTTGCTGTTAATCGACAAGTAGAAAAAATCAATAAATCTCAACGAGTAATGACATGGTCATTTATTGCAATGTTAATGTTTTGTGGAGGCTTTTTATTTTACTATTGGAAAAATGTTCAGCCGGGTACATGGCAATATTATCTTTCTGTCGGTTCAACCATTATTGGCTTTATCATTTATATTGCCACTCGTGTTCAATTAATATTATTAAAGCGAAGTCATAAATAGTATGGATATTCTCCAAGTAGTCGACAATATGTCGAATGAAATGTACGAACGATTAAAGCATGCTGCAGAAACAGGAAGATGGCCTGAAGGCACTCCTGTAGAACAAGCGCAGCGTGATTCTGCATTACAACTTTCAATGGCATATCAATCTAGACATTTAAATGCAGATCAAATGCTATCTGTTGGCTCCAATGGTGAATTAGTCACGAAAACTAAACGTGAATTAAAAAGTCAGTTTAGTGAGCAAACTAAAGATACTGAAATAACACCTTGTCATAAAGATGATGTTAATACTAACCAAGATATAGCTAGGTTCACCGACATATGATTTTTTCTCGTTTTCGCAATAAAAGTCCATGGCAAAGCAAAGACAGCAATACTCGCATTAGTGCAATAAATAATGGATTAGATATTAATCTCACTGATCAAAAAGTGATTTTATTATCTTTGTTAGCTGAAGATAAAAGTGAACTTGTTCGCAGAGCCGTTTTACTCAAATTCAATGATTTTGCTATTTGGCAGCAAGCAAGCGAAAACAATGATAATAATAAAATACGTGATTACGCAGTAAAAGAGGTCGCTGCGATACTTTTAAATGAGCGAGAACTTACATTATCGAATGATGAAAAGTTGGCTTATATTCATGCTCAAACTAAGTTATCTTTTTTAGAGGCTTGGCTTAAGGTTGAAAATGATTCAACGATTGTGATTGAACTTTATAAGAAAATAGCTAAACCACAATTATCATTAACAGTGTTTAAAAGTCACCCTCAGACTGATGTTCAACAATTTTTGGTTGACCAAGCAACAACTATCGATGCGCTTGAAAAATTATTGAAAAAAAGTACTTTAAGCAATATTTCTTCTATTATAAACGATAAAATCTCGACTATAAAAACACAGCAAGAAAAACCTATTAAGTTAGTAAAACAAGCTCAGCTAACCCTTGCTAAACTTTTAGCGTTAAAAGATGTTAGTGATTATCAAACTGTTGTTATTAAGCAAATTGAACTTGAACAGCAATGGCGCTCTTTAACTGATGATTTTAATTGTTTAGAGGAAGAGCAACAGTTAACTCTTATTAATAAATATCAAGATATTACGCAACAACTGGCTAAAATATTTGCGACTAAAGCGGAAGCTTTTGAACAACAAAAAATTGCCAATGCATTAGTCATTGAAAAAGAGCAAGTAAAAGACAAAATAGCACTCAGTATTCAGCAACATGAACACAATTTAAGTGATTCAATTTTTAAAAGTAATCAAATTGATGAAGATGAATTTATTAGCCAACTTAGACTTTTACAAGAAGAAATTTCAGAGTCTGTTCTGTCTGATACGGAAAAGAAAACTTTTAAAAGCAACGTTGAGCTCATTGAAAATAAACTTTCAAAATTACCAGAAATTGCCGAGTCTTTAACGGAAGCAACTCATCTTATTTCAAAAATCTCTCAAATATCTGTTCCTAACAGCCTTACTCAATTATTGGAACAAGAGACTAGTTATCAACACTGGCTTGAGCAATGGCATCATGTCAGTAAAAAATCCAATGGAAGTTTACCTGAATCTATTGTCAATTCTTATCAAGATATTGTTAAACAATGGAACTCAGCATTAAAACCATTGCACCAACAACAAAAACAGAATTTTCATCTTGTTCAACGTAAACTCAGTGACTTCAATCGTTTGGCAAGCAGTGGTAAATTCAACGCTTGTTTTGGCGTTTTTAAAAAAATAAAAACAGGTTATGAACAATTAAATACTCAACAAAAACAACGTATTCAGCGTGATATTGATTCAGCGCAAGAGAAAATTAATGAATTGAGTGATTGGGAACACTATATTTCAACGCCAAGAAAACAAGCTTTACTTGAGCAAATGAATCTACTTGTTGAAACACCATTGGATAATCCAAGTGAGCAAGCTGCAAAGGTTAGAGCGTACCGTAATCAATGGAATAGTTTAGGGCATGCTGAAGATGATGTAGAACAAGCGTTAAATGAACAATTTAATCTCGCTTGTGAACAAGCGTTTGCGCCTTGTCGATTATTTTATGCAGAACAAGACAAAATTAGATCCAATCATTTATCGAATCGACTCGCTATTTTAGAAGAAACTCAAAACTTCACTGTTAAATTTAATCAGAGTGATGTTAATTGGAAATCCATTGATGCCAAAGTAAATCAATTAAAACAAAAATGGCGAGATGCTGGTGAGGTTGATAGAGATAAATATAAAGAGCTTAATGAACAATTTAATGGTTTATTAAAACCGATAAAATTAGCGATTCATCAACATCATCAAGAAAATATCAATGCGAAGCAGATTTTAATAAAACAAGTTCAGCAAGCATTGGTTAATGACGATATTCAGACGGCAGTTAACGACGTTAAAAAAATACAAGTGCAATGGCGCGACATTGGATACAGTGGGCCAAAAGATGAAAATAAACTTTGGCAACAATTCAGATCTATTAATGATCAAGTGTTCGACCGAAGAAATATAGAACAAAATAAGCAGAAGGAAGAGTATACACAGCTAGCGAATGAATATTTCGACTCTATTAGTGAAATTGAAAAGGGTGTTCTAGCCGATAAAAACGTAAAATCGATAAAAGCTGGCATTGAGGATCTCCAACATCAGAAAAAACAATTAGTACAGGAAACTGCACCAATAAAGCCAGTCTTAAATAAAATTGAAGCGTTAATCAATAGTTTTGAAAATGAATTGTCAGTATTTGAGCAACAAGCACGAAATAAAACTTGGCAGCTTGTCTTTTTGTCATTAGCGGATTCAATTGAAAATAATGCTATTCACACGTCAAAATATTTTCAAGAATTACCAATGAGTTGGCAGAAAAAATTAACAAACTTATCCTCTCAAGAAAGTGACTTTAAGCAAAGGTTGAATAAAACGATTGCGTTAGAAATCATGGGAAAAGTTGATTCTCCTGATGAAGATAAACAACAACGATTAGCGATACAAATTGAACTCATGCAAAGCCATATGTCATCCGGTGAACAGTTTAATTTAGAAACGTGTTTTTTCGATTGGTTAAATCTCGGTCAATTAAAAGACCAAGACTTAATATTATTAAATCGGGTTAAATCTGTATTACTAAAATAAAACAAACCTTAAAACACTGCTATAGTTAATTCATACTTTGGAGAGTCTATATGAAGTATTTATTAATTATTTTTGTTTTAGTTGTTCATGTAAAAGCTTCAGCGATTGAAGTGACATTTATTAATCCATCAGTACCTGGTACGCCCTTTTGGGACAGGGTGACGGCAATCGCTAAAGCTGCAGCCACTGATCTTAATATTAATTTAACCGTTGTTTATGGTAAAGATAATAGAATTTTTAATTTAGAAGCGATTGAGCAGGTCGCTTCACAAAAAATCAAACCTGACTACCTTATCTTTATGCCTTATGATGGCAATTCAGAAGTGTCATTCTCTACCCTAGAAAACTCACAAATTCACTTCATTACCATAGAAAGAACCCTGTTAGAGAAAGAGCAAGACTTTATATCGCTTCCTCAAGTTAAATATAAGTACTGGCTAGGTGAAATATTTCATGATAATGAAACAGCAGGTGAGCTTTTATCTGATGCGTTGATTTCATCTTCCAGAAAAAATATTAGGGGACCATTGAAAATGGCCGCGTTATCAGGAAGTTTCAGCGGTGAGTCAAACCAAAGAATATCTGGTTTACAAAAAAGTGTAGATAAACACGAAAATGTTGAATTATTACAAATTGTACCAGCGATTTGGAGTAGAGAAAGGAGTCGATCGATTATTCATCAAATGTCTTCTCGTTTTGGTAAAATTGATGTTGCTTGGGCGGCATCAGATGGCATGGCTTTAGGGGTTTTAGATTCAGTTAAGAGCGGTTATAACGAAGTAAATCCTGACATGAAAATTGGTGGAATAGATTGGACGGTAGAAGCAATTGAAAAAGTGAAATCTAAAGATTTAGTCGCAACAGTTGGTGGACATATATTTCAAGCAGCTTGGAGCTTAGTAAAAATATATGATCATCACCAGAATAAAAATGTATTTGTAAAAGGTAGTGATGAAAAAACCTATGACTTACACATTATCGATCAAAACAATATCAACGAATTTTATGTGTTAGCGAAAAAAGTCGATTGGCAGCGTATTGATTTTAATATTTTTACATTAACGTCAACCAAAAGCTCTTCCTACAATTTTGATATTTCGTTAATCATGAATGTGCTTAATCAGTAGTTAACTCACCACGTAAATTTTCTTGTAACTTTCGACGAACTTCATCGACTGGAATATTTTGGCTTAATAAATAATGTAACTTAGTCAGTGTTGCTTCTAATGTCATATCCGCGCCACTAATAACACCACATTGACTCAATGAAACGCCAGTAGCGTAACCGTCCATATTTACTTTGCCTTTTATGCATTGACTGCAATTAACAATAATAATTCCTTTGTCATTTGCTTCAGCTAAACAAGCGAGTAATGCTTTATCTTGAGGCGCATTTCCAACGCCATAACTACGGATAATTAATGCTTTAACAGGTTGTTTAATAATGTTTTTGATTAACTCACTGCTAATGCCAGGATACAGGTGAACTACGCCAATAGGCTGAGGAGTAATACTAGAAAGCATAACATTTTTGTCCGTGTTTTTACTGATGGTACCTGCAATCACTTTTATGTTAATACCAGCTTCTAGTAATGGCGCCATATTGGGTGAATCAAAGGCATTAAAACCATCAGCATAGGCTTTAATAGAACGATTTCCGCGGAACAAACGGTTATTAAAGAATAAACCGACTTCACTAATCGGGTAATTGGCCGCAATAAATAATGAATTAAGTAAATTAACCTGTCCATCTGAGCGCAATTGGCTAAAAGGAATTTGTGAGCCAGTCACAATAATTGGCTTACTTAAGTTTTTAAACATAAATGAAAGGGCTGAACTCGTGTAAGCCATAGTATCTGTACCATGCAATACAACGAAACTATCATAATCATGGTAATTATTGTGAATATCATCAGCAATACGCTGCCAATCGGCAGGAGTCATATTTGATGAGTCAATCAGTGGTTGATATTCATGAATCGTAAAATTAGGCATTTCATTACGGTGAAAATCAGGCATAGCATTGATCGATTCAGTTAAATGACCTTTTACTGGAATATAGCCATTTTTGCTGGCTTTCATACCAATTGTTCCGCCGGTATAAGCGATATATATTCTTTTTTTCATTATTGTATTCTGTTTGTTGTGGAAAAAATAAAGCCCCGAAATTCGAGGCTATAATAACAAAATTATCGATAAGGTAATGCGTTAATTTATTTCACAGGCTAAACAAAATGAGTAGATGCCTTGCGGGTCATTGAGCTCGCTGATTGCCTGATATTCATTTTTTAAAGTGAATAGTAATTTATCGAAAGCACCATGATTCCGAACCTGTTGATTCGGAATAAATTTAACCGCTTGCCCAAATAAATTTTCAAAGAAAATATCTTGTGTAGAGCGCTCTTTTTCGATTAATAAAGTGTCATAATTATCAAGATTCGCTAATTTGGCAGCTTCATTAATAGCATCCTCCAAATTCCCTAATGCATCAACTAAACCTAATTCTTTGGCTTGTACACCAGACCAAACTCTACCTTGAGCAATAGCATCAACGTCAGTTAATGACATGCCACGATTTTTAGCCACTAGTTCAATAAAATCTTGATAGCCACGTTCAATGCCTAATTGGAATATTTTTGCCATGCCGTCATTTAGTGGACGGGTTACACCAAAACCTGCAAGGTCGGTAGTACCGACACCATCGGTGTTTACACCTAATTTCTTTAACGAATTTTCAAAAGTCATGAAAAACCCAAAGATACCAATAGATCCAGTAATGGTGGTTGGTGAAGCAATAATTTTATCTGCAGGGGCTGAAATCCAATAACCACCAGACGCAGCATAAGTGCCCATAGAAGCGATAACTGGTTTTCCTGCCGCTTTTATTAATTCAACTTCTTGTCGAATAATATCTGAAGCATAAGCGCTACCTCCTGGGCTATCAACACGAAGCACAACCGCTTTTACGTGTTTATTTAATCGAGCTTTTCGTAAATAGCTTGCAGTACTATCGCCACCAATAGAACCAGGGTTTTGTGTGCCATCTAAAATAGTTCCTTTTGCAATAATTACAGCAACTTGGTCACCTTGGGTTTGATATGACGGAAAGGGTTGTGAGGTGGCTTGTAAATAATCTTTAAATGAAACCTGATTAAAACTGTTATGTTTATTTTTTCCAACCAGTGAGATCATAGAATTAGTCACTTCATCACGAGTTTTTAAATTATCTACCCAATGGTTCGTTAAAGCATATTGTGCAATTTTACCATCTACACGTTCAAGCTTTTCAATTAATGCCTCGGTAGTTTCATCAAAATTATCAATACTAAACTCTCGCTGTGCTGCGACATCTTGTTTATATTGTTGCCATAAATCCGTTAACCATTGTTTATTCGCTTCTTTAGCTGAAGGAGACATGTTATCGCGCATATAAGGTTCAACGGCTGATTTATACGTACCTACTCTAAATATATGCTGACTAATTGAGAGCTTGTCCAATGCTGTTTTGAAATATAACTGATATTGTCCGTAACCATCAAGCATCATCCAACCATTGGGATTAAGCCAAATTTCATCTGCGTAACTGGCTAAATAATATTGATCTTGTTGAAATTGATCGCCGTAGGCAATGACTTTTTTACCCGCGGATTTAAAGTTTTCAATACTATTAGAAATATCTTTAAGTTTGGTTAAACCCGCACTTCGAACACCTTGTAATTGAAGAACGAGCACTTGAATACGATCATCATTTTTTGCGGTATCAATGACTTTTAATATATCCGCTAATAAGATTTCAGGTGCTTCCGTTGGTTGATCAAAGGCTTCACTAACAAAAGCGTCCATTGGATTGATTTCGCGCTTTTGTTCAACGATGTCACCCTTTAAATTCAATACCAAAGCCGCTTTTTGTGGAATGAATATTTCATCTTCATCCGTGGATAACAATATAAAAAATACTAATAAGACGGAGAAAAAAACCAAATTAACAATGATTTTTCTTGAGACATTAAGGAGTTCAAATAAACTTTTTGAAATGCGTTTTATTGCACTTGGGTGTTCGTTCATAAATAGCCATATTAACTTTTTATCGATTGATGCACTATGCTAATGAAATATCATGACTTTATGTAGTCATAATTGTAAATAAATAAATAAATTATTACTCAGTTGAAATAATTTTACTTTATTTTAGTTCTTATCTTTTAACTTAACTGATCGAAACCTCCCTATGTTATTAGTTTCATATTATTCAAAAGTCATTAATAAACTTCATTATATTAATGGCATACCTGCTTTTCTAATACGACTATATCTTGCGCCTATATTTATTATGGCGGGATATAGTAAATTACAACTTTCTAATAACTCTGTCAGCGGCTTTGAACAATTCTCCGCTTCACCAGATATTGTGCAATGGTTTGGTAATGCAGAGTGGGGGTTAGGTTTACCTTTTCCAGAGCTATTGGCAAACTTAGCAGCTTGGAGTGAATTTTTAGGTGGGTGGTTATTATTAATTGGCTTATTGACTCGTTTAGTTTCTATTCCTTTAATGTTTACTATGATCATTGCTGCAACATCTGTACATGGTGTGAACGGTTGGTTTGCCATTACGCCAACGAATGCTGAAATTAGTCCCGCGAAAGTGTTTGTTTGGCTAGGTTTTGATAGCGCAAATGAAAGTTTAGACAATAGCCTCGTGGTAAAAGACCGTTTGGATCGAATGCGTAGTATTTTAGATGAAAATGGAAATACTGATTGGCTTTATGAAAAAGGACCTATTGTTGTCCTTAATAATGGAATTGAATTCGCTGCAACATACTTCCTCTTATTACTGGCTTTATTTTTTATTGGTGCAGGGCGGTTTACCAGCGCTGATCATTACCTATATAATCACTGGTTCAAACCTCGTTTAGTGAATAACAGTCATATATGAAAGCAATAGATCTTCTACTTACCCGACAATCTGATCCAAGATTAATGGCACCTGCGCCTGATAAAGCACATTTAAACACGATTTTATCAGCGGGAATGCGAGTGCCAGATCATGCAGGTTTATTACCTTTTCATTATATGGTTGTTGAAAATGATGGTCTGAATAAACTCAGTGAAATATTTGTTGATGCCATTAAAGATACTACAACGGAAGAAGCTAAATTAGATAAAACGGCAAAAATGCCTTTTAGAGCGCCATTAATCATTATTGTTTCAACTAAATACCAACAACATGAAAAAGTACCAAACAACGAACAATTAATCACGGCAGGGTGCTGCGTACATGCTATGCAAATGGCCAGTGTTGCATTGGGATATGGCGCCGTGTGGCGAACAGGTGATCTAAGTATGAATGTTCAAGTAAAAAGTTCGTTAAAAATTGATGTTCATGAAGATATTGTTGGATTTTTATATATTGGTACTAAAGTTAAATCATTACCGATAAAACCAACAAAGCTCTATGACGATAGGGTAAGTTATTTATAGCGCTTATTGTTATCCATAACTAAATTTCTCTGTGATATAAAAAAGCGCTGAAAAATAATGATTTTTCGGCTCCAAGTTTATTCAGAAGCCCGTTATTTAAAGGGCTTTTTTATATTTATCTGTCCTGCATTTCTAATTTATTCGATTTTACTTTTTATTGGTTATTCCAATTGAAATAAAGTATGAAAGAAATATTTACACTTCTCTTCTAAAAATCAAGCGCTTTTTGTTCCCTACCATGAAAGTTTCTGATACAACTTTCACCATCAACATTGATACCACCTTTGTTGACATTAACAATATACCTTTAGCTGCGATTAAACGTGTCGATATCCTTAAAGATGGGGCTTCAGCAACATATGGTTCTGACGCTGTTGCAGGTGTAATTAACATCGTTTTAAAAGATGACATCGATGGTGTAACAGTTTCTACCAAACTAGGTGATACAGCTGACGGTGGTGGTAAAGAGCAAAACATCAGTATGGTGTGGGGCAATTCAATAGAAAACACAAACCATACGTTTACTATTGATTACTTTGATCGTGAAGAGATTATGTATGGTGATCGTGACTATTCAAAATCAGCCAATCAAGCGGGACTGCGCCCAAATGATCCATTCGCAACCGATTTCAGAAGTTCATCAGGTTTCCCTGGAACAATTGCTTTAGCGTCTGATTCTACAAACAGAATGCCAGATACTTTTGGTCAAGATCAATGTCCTGCTGATATGATCGTTGGTAATTTGTGTCGTTACGATTATGCACCCGTGATGACCGCTATTCCTGCTACTGAGCGTGCTAGCTTTATTTACATGGGTAAATATGAAATCAATGATTCATTTCGCGCCTTTGCTGAATTAAACGGTCAACATTCAAAAACTACTATACGTGGTGCAGGTAGCCCAAGCTTTAACGAATTATTTATGGCAGGGGATAATGTAAATCATCCTTTTGCTGACATGCCAGATCATGAGTTTTACGGACAAGACTTAACTATGCGTCGTCGTATGGTTGATATTGGCAATCGTGAAAAGCGTGTCACATCAGATTACTATCGTTCTATTATTGGTTTACAAGGTGAATTAAATGAATGGAACTGGGAAGTTGCTTATAACTACATTAAAAGTTCTTCAACAGAACGCGGTGTAAATGGATTCCCTAATTCACGTCGTACTCAAGAAGCGATTGATTCAGGTTTATGGAATCCGTTTGAACCTTCAAGTAATTCACAAGCAGCGTTAGATTTTGTTGAAACTACAACTACTCGTATTGGTAAATCAACCAGTAAATCTTTTGATGGTAAAATAGCTGGTTCCTTAATGGAAATGGAAAATGGCGATCTTGTTTTAGCCGTTGGTTTTGAATACAGAGAAGAAAGTATCAGCGACAATCCTGATGACCAATTTTTACGTGGTGAAGTGTTTGGCACTGAAGCGACTAAAGCTAATGGTTCTCGTGATAACACAGCAACATTTGCTGAATTGGCTATACCTTTACTTGATACATTAGAAGTGCAGTTAGCTGTTCGTCATGAAGACTATAGCGATTTCGGTACAACGACAGATCCTAAAGTAGCCTTTATTTGGAAACCATCAGACACCTTATCTTTACGTGGTTCATTTGGTACTGCTTTCCGCGCGCCATCTTTACATCAAGTTGGTTTAGGTAGCACCGATGAGTCTCCTAACTTAGTCGATGACGTTCGTTGTGAAGCGGTTGGTAACATCAACAAAGCATGTGAACCAAAAGAATACACAGCCGTACTTACGGGTAACAAAGATTTAGGTCCAGAAGAATCAAAAAGTTATAATTTAGGTGTTATTTATGAAATCACTGATAATTTAGACTTTTCTTTAGATTACTATAATTACGACATTGAAAACGTTATTACTAAAGATACGCAATTTAAATTTAGCACTTTAGGTAATGATCCAAGTGTTGTGGAACGTTTACCTTCTAATTTAGCTAATGATCCTGGTGAAGTTGTTCGCATTTTTGACCAGTTTGAAAATATCGGTAACATCGAAACTTCGGGGTTAGACTTTGACATTAGCTACGGCTTAGAAACTGATTTTGGTGAGTTCAAATTCTCATACGTACTTAATTATGTTTTAGAATTTAAAGATTCTCGTCCAAATGCAGATGGCAGCATGCGTGTTGACACGAAAGAAGGCGACTTTGAACAACCTGAAATTCGTTGGACATTTAATACTTCTTGGGTCAAAGATGACTTCAATGCAAGTGTAGCGGTTAATTATATTGGTGAATTTGCCCAAGATGCTTCAGTACAAGCTGATGGTATCTCAGATATTGACGCATGGACGACTGTTGATGCAACATTCAATTATCAAGGTATTGAAAACACAACTTTAACTATAGGTGCAACGAACTTATTCAATAATGAACCACCGTTCACTTACCATGATTTTATGGGGTTTGTTAATTCAACCCATAATAGTCAAGGTCGATTTGCATACGTCAAAGCTACATATACGTTCTAAATATTTAAATTGTTAACCTATTAAAAAAGCCGCAGAAGCGGCTTTTTTTATGTGCAGTATTTTTTGTTAAGAGTGGGCGTTTAACTAAAACGCTGCATTGTTCGGTGTTCTTGGGAATGGGATCACGTCACGTACATTTTGCATACCTGTTGCGTAAGCCACTAAACGCTCAAAACCTAAACCAAAACCAGAATGAGGAACCGTACCGTATCTACGTAGGTCACGATACCAGCTGTAATCTTCTTGATTCAAATTCATTTCTTCTAAACGAGCATCTAAAACATCAAGGCGTTCTTCACGTTGACTACCACCAATAATTTCACCAATACCCGGTGCTAAAATATCCATCGCGGCAACTGTTTTACCATCATCATTTAAACGCATGTAAAATGACTTAATATCTTTAGGGTAGTTTTGTAAAACAACTGGTCCGTTAAAATGTTCTTCAGCTAAATAACGTTCATGCTCTGAATTTAAGTCAACTCCCCAAGAAACAGGGTTTTCAAATTTCTTCTCACAATTTTCTAAAATGGTAATTGCATCAGTATAATCAAGACGAATAAAGTCATTTTTAATAACAGAATTCAAACGGTCAATAACAGTTTTATCGACACGTTGTTGGAAAAAGGCCATATCATCAGCACGTTCTTCAAGTACAGCTGAAAATACATACTTCAACATTTCTTCGGCAAGGTCGGCAGCGTCAGATAAATCAGCAAACGCAATTTCTGGTTCGATCATCCAAAACTCAGCTAAATGACGAGTAGTATTTGAGTTTTCAGCTCGGAACGTAGGACCAAAGGTATACACTTTAGAAAGAGCACATGCATAAGTTTCAACGTTTAATTGACCTGAAACGGTTAAGAATGTTTCTTTGCCAAAAAAGTCTTTGTTGTAATCAACATTACCTTTATCAGTTCTAGGTAAGTTTTCCATATCTAAGGTACTTACACGGAACATTTCGCCAGCACCTTCACAGTCACTACCGGTAATTAACGGTGTGCTGATCCAAAAATACCCTTTGCTGTGTAAAAAGCGATGAACGGCTTGCGCTAAGCTATTACGAACTCGAGTAACGGCGCCACCAATATTTGTACGCGCACGAAGATGAGCTTGTTCACGTAAAAATTCTATACTATGACGTTTTGCGGCCATAGGGTATGTGTCTGGATCATCAACTAAACCATGAA
>Ga0233426_10003213_pt1 | contig 13087 bp, 10 predicted proteins | sample SI_118_April2016_6_FD_179875 | JGI IMG/M metagenome (GOLD analysis project Ga0233426, IMG submission 179875) | Seawater microbial communities from Saanich Inlet, British Columbia, Canada - SI_118_April2016_10_MG | ecosystem: Environmental > Aquatic > Marine > Inlet | place: Canada: British... | reverse complement strand
CTGGTGAAATACCTAGAGGACTTCAATCAGCAAATATTAAAAGTGTTGTTACAATACATGATTTAATATTTATGAGATATCCGAAATTATATAAATATATGGATCGTAAAATACATTTTAAAAAATTTCTATTTGCAGCTCAAAATTCGGATTTAGTAATTGCGATTAGCGAACAAACAAAGCGAGATGTTGTTGAGTTTTTGAATATTGAACCAGAAAAAATTGTTGTTGTTTACCAAGGTTGTCATAAATTGTTTAAAGAAGTGCAATCAGAGAATTCAAGGCAAGCTGTGAGAGAGAAATTTAAGATACCTGAAGATTTTATTTTAAATGTCGGTACTATTGAAGAAAGAAAAAATTTACTATTAGCTGTAAAAGCTATTAAAGATATTGATGAAAACCTGGTCGTTGTAGGAGGGAAAACTAAATATTATGATGCAGTAATGCAATACGTTATTGAGAACAATATGAGTGATAGAGTGTTCTTCTTGGAAAATGTTGCTTTAAAAGAATTAGTGTCATTATACCAGATGGCTAATTTATTTGTTTACCCAAGTGTTTTTGAAGGATTTGGTATTCCAATAATTGAAGCACTATATTCGAGAACCCCGGTAATAACGAGTAAAGGAGGTTGTTTTTCAGAGGCAGGAGGTCCTGATAGTATCTATATTGCTCCGACGGATGAAAATGAATTACAAGCTAAGATAATAGAAGTGTTGTCAAATACTGGTTTGAGAGATAATATGACCTCTAAGGGTTTTGAGTTTGTTCAGAAGTTTAATGATGACCAAATTGCTGAGAATTTAATGGAGGTATATAATAAGATATAATGATTTACTCCATGAGCTATTTAAAAACTAAACGTTTAGTAAATTTATTATAACATAAAAATATCAATTTTTGTAAATCACGTATATAATATGGAAATAAAATCATCCTTGATAATTTCAACTTATAATTGGCCAGAGGCCTTAAATTTGGTTTTATTAAGTGTTAAGGATCAATATATATTACCGAAAGAGGTAATTATCGCTGATGATGGTTCTGGTGATGCTACAAAAGAATTAATAGATTCGTTTAAACAAGATTTTCCAGTTCCTTTGATCCATGTTTGGCATGAAGATAAGGGTTTTAGACTTGCTGAAATAAGGAATAAAGCAATTAGTTCTGTTACTTCGGATTATGTAATTCAGGTGGATGGGGATACTGTATTACATAAACATTTTATTAACGATCATTTAAGAGCTGCAGAAAAAGGTTTTTTCATTTCTGGTTCTCGCGTCTTAGTTGATAAAATTGGAACTGAAAACGCACAGAAGAATTTTAAAATCAATTTCCATTTTTTATCAAAGAATATAAAGAACAGACTCAATACTCTTAGAATTCCTTTTTTAAGTCCTTATTTTGAAAAAAAAACGTATAATCTAGAAAAAGCATCTAGCACAGTAAGAGGGTGTAATATGAGCTTTTGGTTAAATGATTTAAAACAAACTAATGGCTACTGTGTTGAGATGACGGGATGGGGTTTTGAAGATTGGGAATTAAGTGCCAGGCTTATAAATAGTGGTCTTGGAAAGAAAAGGATTAAATTTGGTGCAATATTATTTCATCAATATCATGAACTTCATGAGAAATCAGGAATCAATATAAATGAAGAATTGTACAATATTACAATTAGAGAAAAATTGATTATTTGTAAAAACGGAATTCAAAAGTTAGAATAAAGACTAATAATATTTTATTGAAAATGGAAGAGAAGAAAAAAGTGTTATTAGCGATGCCTATAGGTTTTGGTCTTCATACGATGATGGTTAAAAATTTAGAATTAAATAACTTTGACATTACTTCCATTTGTATTCCTGAATTTGAATATCAGAATACGAAAGATAAGTTAGTTAATTTTTTAAGAAAAACTTTTTTGGGTGATAAAGAATATAAAAGAACTGTTCTTTATTATGATTATAAGTCACGCTTGTTGAATGAAAAGCTGTCTTCTTTTAGTAAGGACTATTTTGATTATTGTTTGTTTATAAGACCAGATGTTTATCCTATAGATATAATTAATAGAGCGAATGAAGTTTCTAAAAAATCTATTGGTTACCAGTGGGATGGATTGAATAGGTTTCCTGCTGTTTTTGATAGAATTTCACTGTTTGATAGCTTTTATGCTTTTGATAAGGATGATTTTAAGAACTATAAAGAAACGTATCCAAATTTAAAAATCACAACTAACTTCTATTCAAGTTTTGATTCTAATCTAAACGTGGAACATTCAGATGTTTATTATTTAGGGACTTATTATAAAAACAGAATGGAAGATATTCTTAATGTTTACAAAGAATTAGAACCCTTAAAACTCAAACTAAACTTGTTAATATTTAGACATAAGAAAAACAGATCTTCTAAGTACGAACTCCCAGGTATTAATTTTTTTAAAGGAGTGATTCGTTATGAAGAAAATCTATCCTATATAAAAAACACAAAAGCCATCTTAGATTTTAAAACAGAAGAGCATTCAGGGTTGTCTTTTCGTTTCTTTGAGGCTCTAAAGTATAAAGTTAAAATTATAACGAATAATGTTGATGTTGCGAATTATAGTTTCTATAACAAAAACAATGTCTTTATTATTGGATTAGATTCTTATAAAGAACTTCCTTCTTTTATAGAGGGGGCTTATAAAGAGCTAGATCAAGAAAATTATCAAAAATATTCTTTTGATACTTGGATTTTGAATTTGCTAAATGATTAAGATGTTTTTTTAGAGGTATTATTTTAATGTTTCTAAAAGGATACTTTCTGTATAATTAGTAGAAAAAGGAGTCAATATTTTTACACAATTTTCGTGTATTTCATTCCAAAGTTTTTCGTTATTATAAATTTCTAAGGTTTTTAGAGCAAAATCTTCTCCTATCTCTGCGACCATATTTTTTTCATGAGAATGAAAGTTAAATCCTTCTAGTCCAATAGTAGTTGTAACAACAGGAAGGTTGTATTCAAAACTCTGACCTATTTTACCTTTAATACCCGCTCCATATTGTAAAGGAGCGATAAAAACTTTACAGCTGTTAAAGAATGTAGTAACATCTTCCACAAAGCCATGTATGATGAAATTTTCTGAATGCAATGCTTTTATTTCATTTGGGACATTACTACCAATAATATGAATTTTAATATCAGGAGACTTGTTCCAAATAAGGGGCATTATGTTCGAGTGAAGTTGTTTTACAGCATCAATATTTGGAGCATGTTTAAATCCTCCTATAAAAAGTAAATCTTTTCTTTTGTTAAAATCTTTTGATGTTTTAGGATTCGGTTCGTGAATATTACTAATAATTTTCACTGATTTGGGTACAATATTTGACTCTTCTAAATATTCTTTATCCTTATTAGAAACTGCAATAGTTACATCAGAATTCAAACAATTTGACGTTTCAATTTCTTTATATTTATTTGCTTGTGAAAGTGCAATTTCAGAATTTGTAAGTTCAAACTCTCTTAAAAATCGGATATAGTGAAAATCAACCATATCATATATTAACGTACACTTAGGATTGAGATTTTTAATTACATCATTGTATTTATCATATATGTCTGGACGGCTGAGAATTGCCCAACTTAATTTTGGAGTAATCGTATGCAAGAATTTTTCTTTCGTTATTAATTTGTTATTCACAAGATGTGGCTTGTATACGATAACTCCCATTTTCTCGAAATAAGGCACATATTCTTGATTAAATCTATATTCTTTTTGGTCAGACAATAAAAATACCTTGAAGTCATTTTTAATTAAAATTTTAATAATTTCTGTCATTCTTCTAGAGCCAGAATCTTTATCAAATTCTGGTATATGTTCATCTACAATAAGGATGTTTTTCTTTCCAAAAACATATTTAGGAGATGTTATTTTTTCTTTTTTTAACTGATTTTTCAGTATAAGGTGTCTAAAGAAAATTTTTATAGATTGCAGCATGTTCGATTAATATGTATTTTTATGACTAAAAACTTAGAATTGTATTTAATTGTGCAATGGTAATTGTCTCCCAACATTTGTGACAACCGAAAGCATGAGGATTATATACTTCTTCTATTGAGAATTCTGATGCTATTGAATATGATGGGATATTATAGTTTTGTTTCTTTAAAATTTGTGCAAGGTATAGATCTTCTGGCATAAATTTAGGCCTTTCGATATTTTGATTTAATATTGATAACATTGCAGTTTTAGAGCGTAAACTCAATCCTCCATTACCAACTTCAGCTTTGTAGGTTAAGTGATTAGATTTTTTCCAAGGGGCTCCTATATAATCAAATTGTAAGAATTTTTTATCTAATGCTCTAAACGTAATACTATCTGTTTGGAAAACTAGGAATAGGTCTGTAGGAATGTTTTCATGGAAAGTTTTTGAAAGCATTATTTTATTGTATCCTTCAATATCAATATTACCAACATTGATATTTATATATTCAATATTTTCATATTGTTTTAAACATTCTTTGACAAAATTTTCGTTGTTGGTTCCATGGTAAACTTGAAGACCAATATTTAAATGTTGTAAGTTGGTTATTGTGTTTTGAACAATAACTTTAAAATGAGTATGTTTTCGCGTTTCAATAATTATTGCTGTCAGTTCAGGTGTATTTGAAATCCTAAGGTTACAGTTTGTGTACTTTTTCGGAAGTCTTTTTTCTAGATAATCATTCCAAATAATTGACTTTTTTGATAGGATGTTTTCTTCAATATTTTTAATTTCTTTTTTTAATGTCTTTTTGTTTAATTTTTCTCTCAAAAAAAGAAGTCTTAGTTTCTTTATTTCTTCGGGTTTTAGATCTTCTGAAACATAACGTTTAACCCAATTTTCAATTTTGTATGAGAGGAATGGAAATTTTATGTAAAAAACAATAAGATTCAAATACCTAAGAGCAAAAGGGGGTGTTTTTGTATTCATTGAAAATAGATTAATAGTATTTTGTGGTGAATAAATTTAACTAAATTTTATTTCAACGTTAGAAAGAATTTGATTTTTATTAAATCTCATGTTAAATGGTAGGTGTGCTATTAAGTTTAGCATTAAACCAATTAATAAAACTGTATTTTATAAGAATTTCTTCGGGAAGTGCAAGAAATTCTTTTTTTATAAAAGTTTCAAGATTATCGAAATTGTCATATCCTAATATGAATATATTCTGAGGATGATAGAAATCATATTTAAGAACTTCCGTGTTGTCTGTAATAATTTTATTTTTATGATTCAATGCTTCAAAAAATCTTAGAGAAAGTCCTTTATGGCTACCGCTGCCTTTAATAACTAGGTCTAAAATTATTTTACTCTTTTTTGACAATTCCAAAATGTCACTATATTCCATAGATTCATCAAATAATATAACTCCTTCATGTCTTTGAGTGTTTAAGAATTCTTTATTATTTGTATGTAACATAAATTTAGTATTTAAATTATAGGGAGCAAGTTTTTTATATATATCAAACAATTCAATATATCTGTCATTGATATATGAGCCGATATAAAAAACATCAAAACTATATGTGTTTGTTGTTTTGTTTTTACTCTTAAAATAAAAATTTGTAGCTAATCCTATATTGTCAAATTTGATGGAATACTCGTCAAAATCTTTTTGTTCAAATACATAGAAAGAATCGAAATAATTGATTCTTTTCAAAATATCGGGGAATCTATTTATTCCGTCCCAATGATAGGAAAACTTAAATTTTGAAATGCGGACTAATTCATTCATAACTTGAATTGTGAATAAATCTGCTCTTATTACGAACAAACAGTCGAAATGGTTATCAGGAAAAGAAATTATTTTTTTTAATAAATCTTGTTCTTGATTTCTATCACGTATTTTTTGTTTTGCATTCTTGTTTTTTAGAATTTTTTTCTCATATTTATAAGAAAACCAATCTTTTATTGATCGAAGCTTTTTACTTGAAAAGTCTCGATATATTAATGTATAAACTTCATAATTACAGCTTTCAAGATCGAAGATGATGTTTTTATAGATACCCGCATATTCATGGGTGGCAACGAGGATTCTTTTTTTCATAGCATCATTGGAGTTATAACGGTTAATAGAATGATTTTATGAACAAGAATAATATTACCATGAATAAGAAAATGGATAAATACATCAAGAATTTTCTTTTCAACTTTTCTCTACTATTTCTTAAAAATAGATAATCAGCTTTTATTTGTGCTTTTAAAAATTCAGAGTTTAATCTTCCATAAAATAATTTACGATACTTCTCTGTTAATTTGTTATAAATTATTAAATATACCTGCTCTGTGTTTTTAAGCATATGACTGTTGTCTTTTGTCATACTTGAATTATGAAGTCGGTATAGTACAAGTGGCTTGTTTATAAAGGCAACGTGTGATGTGTTTATTAGGAAATCTAACCAAAAAAGCCAATCTTCTTTTGCTTTTAGACTTTCATTAAATTTAATTTCTTTAGCGATTTCTGATTTAAACATTCCACAATGTATAGGTATAGAAAAATCAATATCCCACTTAAGTAATATATTTTCGTAATTTATTATTTGACCATTTAATTGGCAAAAAGGAGGTAAGAATTCTCCATTTTCAAGCATTTGGAAATTGGTAATAATTAAATCCGAAGTTTCATGTAGAGAAAGTTCCAATTTCTTAGGTAAAAGTATGTCATCAGAATCTAAAAACTGAATATATTCACCTTCTGATTTTTCAAGGCCTAAATTTCTTGCAGAACTCAAACCTCCATTTACTTTTTTATGGTATTTAAACCTAGAATCGGTATGGCAAATCTTTAAAGCAATATTTTGCGTATCGTCTGTAGATCCATCATTTATTATCAGTGCTTCCCAGTCTTTGTGAGTTTGATTTAGTATCGATTGACAGGTTTCGTTTAAAAATACACCTTGATTATAGCAAGGAATAATAATGGAGACTTTCATATTGTTGAATTTGGTCAAAGATATTAATTATGAATCTTTTTATCTTAACTAGAATAGAGGAAAATTATTAATTTATAATGTTTATGAAGTCAATAAATAGATTAGTTATTGTTTTTGATGTACTAGGTTAGCAAAGATTTCAATATCTGATAGGGAATTCTTAATCTAAAAGATCATATTTTATGCCTTTGAATTAAATAATATATAATAAATTCAATAGTTGTCATCTTTTTTATCTTTTTGCTTCAAATATGAATGCAATGAATTTATACAAATTTGATAGAATCTTGTTGTATTTTGTTTGTTTTATTGATTGTGTTAATTAAATAAGTTGCCTATTTTTGTTGAAAGTATTCATAAATTCAGATTTAGAAGTTTTTACTTTCTTTATAGTGAATACAGATTAAATATTTGTTTTAAAATAAACTGAATTATATGAGAAAATTAGTTGTTATTCCTTCTGATCCTATTGAGGCATATGAGCTTAAAGGAACATCAAGCTGGCTGAAAGAATACTACAATCCAAATAATTTTTTTGATGAAGTTTATGTGTTATCACCGATAGAAACTATAGAAAGAGAAGTGTATGGTTTGAAAATAATTCCGATAACCTCTAATAAACACTATAAACAGCAATTAAACCAAATAAAGCCTATTTGTGTTCGAACATATGGTGGTTATTGGGCAACGGATTATGGTAACTACAACAAAGTGAAAGGCATCCCTGTAATTTCAAGTGTACACGATACGAATCCAGATCTAATACATAAAAGTTTAAAGTTCTCAGATTATATTATCGTGATGAGTGATGTAATTAAAAAAACTTTGTTGAAAGAGAATTTAGCCTATAGTAAAGATATTTATACATTAGGAAATAGAGTAGACCCTGGGAATTTTAAATCACTTGATGTTAGTGATTTAAGACTGAAAGAAATAAAAGAAACAATACCCTATGATAAATTCATTCTGTTAATTGGGAGAAAAACTGACCAAAAAAACATAGACAATGTTTTAAAAGCTATGAACTCTATTCCTGAGGGGTATGGTCTTGTTTTGGCAGGTCAAGGGAATATGGATCAATATGATAAAACTATAATAGATTACAATTTAGTTGACAGGGTATTAAATATTGAAACTATTCAAAATTCAGATTTACCTTATTATTACAATTTAGCTTCCTTACTATGTAATCCTAGTAAGTGGGAAGGTTTTGGTGTCGTTTTTATTGAAGCTGCTTTTTGTAAGTGTAAAATAGTGTCTTCTAATATTGCGCCAATGAATGAATTCATATTGAATGATGGTATCATGAACTATTTAGTAGATGATTTTGAGTCCTCTAAAGCTATTGCAAAAGGTATTAATGAATTGTTAGGTTGTCCTGAAATTAATGATGACACTTACAATTTTATATTTGATAAGTTTAGTAAAAAAGTTGTTGCATCAAATGAAGTGGATTGTTATAATAATACACAAAGTAGAGGTAGACATTTTTCCTTGAGCTATTTGTTGTGGAAAACAAGAATTGCTATTAGCAAATCTAAAAGAGCAAAAATATTTATAAAATAAATGGAGAAAGAATTATTAGTATCAATCATTTTACCTGTTTATAATGGTGAAAAATATATGGCAGATTCTATAGAAAGTTGTTTGTGTCAGTCTTATTCTAATATTGAATTGATTATTGTGAATGATTGTTCAACAGATCATTCTTTAGAAATTGCGAAGAGTTATGCTGATAAAGATTCTAGAATTAGAATAGTAAATAATGAAGTTAACAAAAAGTTGCCATCATCTTTAAACGTAGGGCATAGAGAAGCTAAAGGAGATTATATAACTTGGACAAGTGATGATAATAAATATAAGTCATCAGCAATTGAGAAATATCTTATGGAAATTCAGAACAATAAGGTAGATATTGTTTATTCAAATTTTGATTGGATTGATGAAAATGGTGCTTTTAAAAGTAAGAGGGTGTTGCCACCTCTTGAATACTTAATTTGGGGGAATGTTTTTGGCGCATCTTTCATGTATTCTAAAAAAGTATTTCAAGAGTTAGATGGTTATAATGAAAAATTGTTTTTGGTAGAAGATTATGATTTTTGGATAAGAGCAATACTGAAATTCAAGAGTTGTAAAATTGAGGAGTCTCTTTATTTATATAGAGAGCATACGTCTAGTTTAACGGGGCAAATTTCTAGTGATTCTGTGGTAAATGAGTTATGGAAAAATAATTTAAAGCTAACAATGAATTCTTTTTTTTGTGATTTAGGTTTAAATAATATTGAATGTGGGTTGTTATCAGATTTTGTTGTGAACAATTATATAAAACCGTTTACTGGATCTGAATATATAGAAAATCATAAATATTTCGAAAAAGTTTTGGCAGGACTAAAACAAAGAATTAGTAAAGAAATAGCTTTTAAGTTTAAAAAAACTATAGCGGATAAAATTTATGATATATCAAGGAGGAAAGTAACAATTAGAGAGGCTGTGTTTTTAGTTTTAAATTTGAACTTTATGTTTAGTACTAAAAGAGGTTTTTATTTATTAAAAAGAGGACTTGTTAATTCAATGAAGTTTTAAGATAATTAACTTAAAGATGATAAATAAAATATTAGTTGTATTTGGAACTAGACCAGAAGCTATTAAAATGGCGCCATTAGTAAAGGAACTTAAAAAAGTTCAAATATTTGAAACGAAAGTTTGTGTTACGGCTCAACATAGAGAAATGTTAGATCAGGTTTTAGATTTTTTCAATATAATACCCGATTTCGATTTGAATTTAATGAAGAGAAATCAAACCTTAAATGAATTAAGTTCAAGAATTTTAGGTCAGATGGATGCTGTGTTTTCTGAGTTTGAACCAGATTTAGTTTTAGTACACGGAGATACAACAACAAGTAGTTGCGTAGCATTAGCAGCTTTTCATAGTGGAATTAAAATTGGTCATGTTGAAGCAGGGTTAAGAACGTACAACAAATTTTCTCCTTTTCCGGAAGAAGTTAATAGGCAAATTACTTCAAGATTAGCGGATTTTCATTTTGCTCCAACCGAAAGGTCTAAAGAGAATTTACTTAGTGAAAAGGTTTCTGAAAAATCAGTCTTTGTTACAGGGAATACTGTAATTGATGCATTGCTTTGGGGTGTTAACAATGTAGATGTAAACAGAAAGGAAATTAAGGAGATAAAGGAGTTTATTGATCCTTCTAAAAAACTTATAGTGGTTACAGGGCACCGTAGGGAGAATTTTGGATCTAAATTTAATGAATTCTGTTTGGCATTGAAGGAACTTTCGGGTCGTACAGATGTTCAAATTATATATCCAGTACACTTAAACCCTAATATTAAAAAAGTTGTTTATGAAAAGCTAAGTAATATTGATAATATAAAATTAATGAGTCCCTTAGAATATGAAGTTTTTATATGGCTTTTAAAAGAGTCATATCTTGTCATTACGGATAGTGGAGGGATTCAGGAAGAAGCACCTTCCTTGGGGGTACCAGTTATTGTTACGAGAGATACAACCGAAAGGCAAGAAGCTATTGATTCAGGTAATGTAATTTTGGTAGGAACGGATAAAACTATAATATTAGAAAGTACAATTAAATTGTTGGAAAATATACCATTTTATAAGGATATGACATCTAAGAAAAACCCTTACGGAGACGGTAATTCATGCCAAATTATTGTCGATTTTTTAGCAAATCTTGGTTAGAAGAAATTAAATACTTCTTTTAAATAATGTTAAGTTAGCTCTTTAGATGAAAAAGGCAATTTAAATATTAATTAAATTGCCTTTTTTGTATGAAATTAATAGTATATTACCCCTCCAACTGCTGTAAAATAACCAAATTTGTATATGTACCATTCATAGCTAACAGCTCATCATGAGTTCCTTGTTCTACAATTAGTCCTTTTTTCATCACAACAATTAAATCCGCATTTTGTATAGTTGATAGTCTGTGAGCAATAACCAATGAAGTTCTGTTTTTCATCATGTTCTCGATGGCGTCTTGCACCAATTTTTCAGACTCAGTATCTAAGGCAGAAGTAGCCTCATCTAGAATCATGATAGGTGGGTTTTTCATAACCGCTCTGGCAATTGCAATACGTTGTTTTTGTCCTCCAGAAAGCATTCCTCCTCCATCTCCTACAGGACTATCATATTGGTTAGGAAATTCCATGATAAATTCATGAGCATTAGCAATCTTAGCAGCTTCTATTATTTTTTCACGTGTAGGGTTTTCAATTCCTAGTGAAATATTATTAGCAATGGTGTCATTAAATAATATAGAATCTTGAGTTACAATCCCCATCTGTGCTCGTAGTGACTTTGTAGTGATATCTTTAATGTTTCTTCCGTCAATAGATATTTTTCCTTCGTTTACATCCCAAAAGCGAGTAATTAAATTTGCTAACGTGGATTTTCCACTACCAGATTGACCAACCAACGCAATTTTTTTTCCTTTAGGAACAGTCAAAGAAAAATCTTTTAATACATACTCGGTATTGTATTTGAAGGATATATTTTTAAACTCAACTTTGTCATTAAATTTGTGAAACTCTTCAGATGAGGCGTTGTCTTCTAAGTGATTTTTTGCATCTAATACTTCAAAAACTCTTTGTGCTGCTGAATTTCCTATTTTAACTGCGTTGCTTGCTTTGGAAATCGCTTTAGCAGGGGTTAATATGTTGTACGCTAACCCCATAAAAGCAAGAAAAGTTCCCGCTTTTAAACTTCCATCAATTAAAACCATTTTACCTCCAAACCATAATAGTGAAGCAATTGTAACAATACCCAAAAATTCACTCATTGGAGAGGCTAATGCATTTCGTTTAGATAAGTCATTACTCAATGTTTTTATACCAGAATTGAACTTATCGTATTTTTTATAAAAAAATGTTTCTGAATTAAAAGCTTTTATAACTCTTAATCCGGTAATAGTCTCTTCAATAATACTTAACATAACTCCACCTTCTTTAAACAAAGTAGCAGATTGACTTTTAATTTTTTTACTGACTAGAGAGATAAGCCAGCCAGATACTGGGATAAATGTAAAGACAAATAGTGATAATTTCGGACTTAAATTCACCATAAATATCAGTGTAAAAATAATATTTAAGGGTTCTCTAATAATTACAATGGATAAATTTAAAAATGTTTCATTTATAGTTCCAACATCCCCTGTTGATCTTGCTATCGTATCACCTTTTCTTTTTTCAGAAAAATAAGAAACAGGAAGACTAATAATTTTGTCATAAATCTCATTACGTAGATCTTTTAAAACAGCGTTTTTAAGAAAAACCATAAACAACCCTCCAAGGTATGCGAATATGTTTTTTAGAAAAAATACAAGAACCACACCAAAAACCATATATGCAAGTGTGCTTTCTGGTCCCTGATCTTGAGTGTTTATAGTAATTAAATAATTTAGGTAATTTTCTAGATATTCTTTATTGATTGCAGAGAAATCACTTAATTCAGGTTCTATATATATATTTTCAGTATCACCAAATAATACATTAAGCATTGGGATCAGTGCTAAGAATGATAATGCAGAAAATAATGCATATAATACATTTAAGATAATACTTATTATTCCTGTCCATTTATATGGGATAGCGTATTTCAGGAATCTTTTAAAATATTTCATTTATCGTATGGTTTGTTAAATACTGTAGCAATCTATTCATATCATTTGGATAAAACATGTTCAATATCAAATGAACATGCAAATATAGTATTTTAGGGATAGATGTTAAATTATTACACTTGTGTTTTTTGTGTTAAAATCATTAATTTTGCCATATGAATAGACTTGTTGATAATATTAATGGCGGAAAAACAATCCTCTACCCAACAGATACCGTTTGGGGGTTAGGTTGCGATGCTACAAATGAAGAAGCAGTAGAAAAAATTTTTAAGATAAAGAATAGGTCCGAATCTAAAAGTTTAATAATTCTGGTAAACTCTGTTGATATGCTTAAAGAATTTATAGATATTATTCCTAAGGAAGCATTGCATATTTTGAATGGAGCTACACGTCCCACAACAATTATCTACAATAATCCAAAAGGCTTAGCAAAAAATGTTGTCGCTTCTAATAATACAGTGGCCATAAGAATAGTAAAGCATGA
>Ga0233426_10003212_pt1 | contig 13093 bp, 12 predicted proteins | sample SI_118_April2016_6_FD_179875 | JGI IMG/M metagenome (GOLD analysis project Ga0233426, IMG submission 179875) | Seawater microbial communities from Saanich Inlet, British Columbia, Canada - SI_118_April2016_10_MG | ecosystem: Environmental > Aquatic > Marine > Inlet | place: Canada: British... | reverse complement strand
ACAATTCAACTAACTTATTCATGCCTGTTCCTTATCTTTCTTATTTTTTTTGGTCGAAAGATCGGATCGTGGAACAGGCACTTAGTTCAATTTTTATCCCGAGCTGAGGTTAATTAACGATTAATCTACAATTAAGTAAAAGGCACAATAATGAAATTTTTACATTCCATGGTTAGAGTCAGTAACCTTGAAGAATCCCTTGCGTTCTATGTTGATTTACTAGGTCTTATTGAAACGAGGCGCTCTGAATACCCTGACGCTAAGTTTACGTTAATTTATTTAGCGACTGCTCTTGGTGAACCAGAAGTTGAACTTACCTATAATTGGGGTTCAACCGAAGAATACACACAAGGCAGAAGTTTCGGCCATTTAGCCTTCGAAGTAGATAACATTTACGTTTTATGTGAAAAACTAAAAAAACAAGGTGTAACAATAAACCGCCCTCCACGTTGTGGTCATATGGCTTTTATAAAATCGCCTGATGGTATTGCTATAGAGTTATTACAAAAAGGTCAGGCTTTGACAGCTCAAGAACCATGGTTGAGTATGGAAAATATTGGTTCATGGTAATGATTCTTAATATATAGTTAAGAGATAGTTCTTATTAGCTGTGTAATACTCCCATAAAATAAAGTAAGACATAGTTTTTCTATGTCTTTTACATTTATATCCATTGAAAATATCTATTATATAAATAACTACAGTAATCAGGATTTGTGCCGATAAAAAGCAATAAACTCATTCGCTCGAGTTTTGACAATTTGCCGTAAAGCCAAAGCTTGACCGTGTTCATATAAACATGGAGACTCAACATGTCGGTAAATTCTAATTCGGTAAACTCCAACCTAGTCAATCAACAAGCTCATTATCAGCAAAGATTCTCTCAAAGTCGAAAGCTCACTCTACTTAATAAACAAGCTCCTTCTATTTCACAATCAGTAAACCTCTCTGACCTACAAAGTAATAAATCGCTTAATCAAGACTTGCTTATGCTGGTAAAAAATAACATTGATGAAATGTTATCGAAAAACACGTCAGTGAAAGAAACCGAACTAGAAGAGACTTATGGACGACCTTTACCGCCAAAAATAGAATTAATGAAAGTTATTTTGGAAGGTTATTTTAACATAGAATTTGAAGGTTACTTTAGCCAGCGCAACTTACAAGCAAATACCCAATCAGATAATAATTTACAATCTCTTCATCAAGTAGCAGTCGAGGGTAGCGAAAATAATCAAATAAATATTGACGGCATAAAATTTAACTCGAATGATTTATTAAAAGTAGAGCAATGGCAACAACATAGCCAAAGCCTTAGTTATCAAATGAATGGTGAGTTTGATGTTAACGGTCAGCATATAAAAATAGACTATTCATTTGTTATTGCAAGCGAACAAACCTCTTATAGCTCAGTTGAAAAAACCGCAGCAGCTTTAAAAGATCCATTAATAGTTCAATTTGGCGAGCAATCAATTGGACAAATAAAAGGACATCAAAATTTTGATATAAACCAAGACGGAGACTTAAACAAACTTCCTGTATTCTCGGGCGATGTCGGTTATTTAGTTTATGACAAAAATCAAAACTTAAAAGCAGACAATGGCGGTGAATTATTCGGTCCTAAAACGGGTCTTGGCTTTAATGAATTAGCTCAACTTGATAGTAATAAAAATGGCTTTATAGATAGTGACGATGATGCGTTTGAACACTTGTATTTATGGCAACCAGAAAAAAGTAATAATTTGAGATCATTAACTGAAGTAAAAATACAGGCGATCAATACATCAGCTATCGACAGCCCTTTTTCATTTTATGATACAAAAGGCAATATTATGGCCCAGATGCGTCAATCAAGCTTTGCTATTAGTCATGATGGCGAAGGCAAAGCAGTTCATCAAATTGATGTGATAATTTAACGGCATAAATAAAACAGCCTTCTCTTACAATTTAAAATAGCACAAACATGAGGTGCTATTTTAAAACAGAAAGTAAGTGACTAAAATCATCACTCCACACCACAACCTCTTCATTATTTGGCAGGCTTGTACGATAAATTTTGGTCACAGGAGATTCAAGTAAGATTTTATTATTCGTTAACCACACCCATTGGGTATCATGACCATTTTTCGTTTGAGCTTGCGTTTTAAAATAGACTAACTCTTTTTCTCCCTCTTGTGCTAAACCATGCATTAATGGCAATAAATTCAGATGAGTATTTGAAATATGAATTGCGATAATGCCCTCTCCTCTTAAGTGCTGCCAATATAATTCCATGGCCTCAGTTGTTAGCAAATGCTGTGGAATACTATCACCAGAAAAAGCATCAATGACTAACAAATCAAAGTTTCCATTAATATTATTAGTAAGTTCTTTAGTTAATGAAATTCTTCCATCCCCTATCACTATTTCAACATCTGCTTCAGAATTTTTTAAGTAACTAAAATAGTGATTAGCCGCATCAACTACCGCAGGGTTCAATTCATAAAAGCGGTATACATCACCTTGTTTACCATATGCAGCAAGCGTACCTGCGCCCAAACCGATAAAACCAACACTTAATGACTGCTGTGTCTGTTTATTCAATTCACTCAATTGCTCAAGTGCGATTGCGACACCGGTATTTTTTCGATAATAACTCATTGGAATATGCGATAAAGTTGACGTTAAAGATTGTGTTCCGTGCGACGTTGTACCATCTATTAATCGACGTTCTTTGCTACCGTTAATATCAACGTCTTTAACACTTAAAATACCGTAAAAATTACGTTCACTATGAACATCTGTTTTCACATATAACTGATTTAAATGCCATAAGGTCACACTACATAGTATGGCGAGTGAAAAACTAATCACCGATAATTTGTCTAAATGCTTAGTTTCACTAAAAACAGCGCAAGAAAATAGAACAAATAAACTAACAACGGCCAACGGAAATTCTAAAAACTGAGTAAAGATATTTTGAGCGACAAACGCCACCAAAACACTGCCCAAAAAACCGCCAAATGCGAGAATTAAATAATAGAAAGTAAGCTTAGATACTTCAGGTTTAAGACGTGCTAATTCGCCATGACAAAGCATGCATGCCGAGAATAAAATACTCGAATAAATAACCACTTGCGATGTGATATTAAACTGAGAGCCAATAAAAAACATAAATAAAGCAATAAAGGCGGTTAAAATAAAGAGCGCAAACCAATACCAACGAACATACCATTTCGGACTATGAAAACTAATAATAAAGCTGAGTAAATATATACACAGCGGCAATATCCACAGAAATGGTACTGGTGGAATATTTTGTGTCATTGCATTTGTTGTCGATACCAGCAATACCACACCTAACGTTGAAAAGCCCAGCCACAACAATGGCGTCCACTTTGAGTACTTATTTATTGTGACTTCGTTTTGCTCATTATAAGGTTGAGATTTATCGGTGTGTTTAGATTGTAGTAAAGGCATTATTTGCACCAACAATGCCGACATAACTAAAGCATAAACAAAGTACATAACAGACCAATAAAAAGATTGTTGTTCTCCCGTAAAAAATGGTTCTATCAAAAAGGGAAAGCTTAATAAGGCAATTAAAGAAGCTAAATTTGATAATGAATATAACCTGTAAGGTAGTTTATTTTGATTTACCAAGCCAAACCAATGTTGCACTAAAGGTCCCGTTGAAGACAACATAAAATAAGGTAAGCCGATTGAAGCCGCTAATAACAACAACACATTCATTAATGGCAAGCTTTCTGTGTTTGTAAAGTTAACCACTGTATCTAAAGATGAAACACCAATCGGTAATAGCCATAAGCTGATTAACAATAATAATGCATGTATTAATGCTTGTATTTTAAAGCTATCAATCTTTGATAATAAATGAGCATATAAATAACCGAGTAATAAAAAAGCTTGAAAGAATAATAAGCATGCAGTCCAAACAGATGCACCACCGCCAAAATACGGCAAAATAACTTTAGCAATTAACGGTTGAACCTGAAAAAGTAAAAAAGCGCCTAAGAAAATGGCAATGAAAAAATACATAAGGAACCAGAGAAAAGAAAAAGGAAAACGCTATTTAAAAGCAAATGCTTTAATAAATCAAAAATTTATCGTTAATTAAGTGATAAACCTAGTTTTAAAGATTGATTAGCACCAACCATAACGAATAACTTGGTCTTAAGGCAATAACTTGAGATAATGCGCTATTATTCAAAATCAAACGGTTAACCATGAAACTTTTAGTTCGCAACCTTTCACGTTCAACAACAGAACAAGAAATACGTATTTTATTTTCAGCGCATGGCGAAGTGAATGAATGCACTTTAGTGTTAGATCAAGAAACAGGTAAATCAAAAGGCTTTGGTTTTGTTGTAATGCCCAATGAACGAGAAGCAAATACCGCGCTTAAAGCTTTGCATGAAACCAGAATTGCTAGTAATAGAATCAGAGTAAAGATTGCTCAAGAATAGCAATTAATATGGTCAAATAGACTGATTATATAGACATGAAATAATGTAATAAAACTAGGTGAGACAATGAACTGTTTTAGTTTCACCTAGCCATTATTTTTCAGCATGGTTGAATATTTTGAGTTAGTTTAGATTAGTTTAGTCGTAATGATTGACATATATTCATCAGCCACAACACTTTTTATATTTTTTACCACTACCGCATGAGCATGGTTCATTTCGTTCTGGTACTTTGTCAAAACGTTGCGTTTTAGGTTTATTTAAGACTGCGTCTAACTCAAGAATATTTTCGTCTTCATTTTCGTTAATCTCAACTACACCAAATAATGCATGTTCAAGCAAAATAGCTTCAACTTCTATTTTGCGCTGCTCTGTTTTTACGATTAACGATAATGGATGTGCTTCACTTCCTAACTTAACGTTACGCTTAGGGCTATAACCGCTTTTTCCGTACTTTCCCATGACATCAATGGTGCCTTTGAAAAAAAATTTCGACATTACGTTTTCCTAAACAAAACAAGTTGATTTGAAAATTGGCGCGATATTAACAGCTTCTATCGGTTAAAGCGATGAAGTTTCAGCAAACAATGACACTAAAAATATAATTAATTTACATACAAGGCTTATTTATACTTAGTGACTTTTTTATAAATAAACCGCAGTATTTCGTCCTTTATCTTTAGCCTGATAAAGCGCTTTATCGGCTCGAGAAAGTAAATCACCTTGTAGGTCTGCCTTCTTAAACAATGTTGCACCAATACTAACAGTGACCTTATCAATAGAGTTATAACAAGAAGCTTCAATTTTCTGCAATAATTTATCACACAAAAGCATCAAATTGAGTTCATCAACTTCAACCGCAATCACAACAAACTCCTCGCCTCCCCATCTTATAAGCGTGTCATTTTTTCGCAAAGAACTACACAATAACTTGGCAATATTCTGCAATACTTTGTCCCCTTCGTCATGGCCAAAGTTATCATTAATTCTTTTAAAATGATCGACATCAACCATTAAAAAACCAAAGGAACTATCGTATCTAATAGCACGACTAATCTCTTGTGAGATTGTTTTATTGAGTTGATTACGATTAAAAACCCCTGTTAATGGATCTGTGATTGCTAAATGATGTAATTCTTGTTGACTGATAAAAATAGCCTCTCTAGACCTTTCATAGATCAAAGCACCGAAGAAGCCAAACGAAAAGCTACAAAAAATCCAAAAGCTATGCATTATATATAAGTCTGATTCTCTCATAGAAAAGAAAGCAGCAGTAAGCAAAATAATAGAAGAGATAGTCGCGCTTATAATGGCATACTTAAAAGTTAGGCCTGAGACAATAAAGATCCAAAGTACACCTAAATAACCTTCAATCAGGAAGGGTCCAAAGTTTACAAATTGAATTGAAATATATGCATGACAAGAAATCGAAATAACAGAATAAATAGCAAGCATATACATCACAATATTATAATAGCGCTTTTGATAGGCTAAATAACTGATCATTAGAAGCATTGGAACTACGATTAACAAATGCAATTTTAGCATAAGTAATTGAACGTCTGCTGGCGCCCAGGACTTATCGATAAGGGTAAACACGAGATACAAAAGTGCTGTTAAGCCTGTCATTACCGATATTTGCACTTGACGTGATGGCTTATCCCAATCAATAAAATTTGAACGAGCTTTATCACCCAAGAAATATTGGGGCGATTCAAATGAAAAAATAGGCTGAAGTAGTTTTTGCATAACTCAATTTATAGCTTATATAAAAACTATAGTAAATCAGGCTATTGCAATATATTCATTTAGTTAAAAGAGGCTCATCGCCTATTAACTTTATTGCAACAATTGACGATGATTCAATAATGTAAAACGAACTAAAATATCACGTTAAACTAAATGTCTATTATACATTTAGTTTACCATAAGCTCTGGACCTCATTGGATACAACAGTTAACGCATAGCAACAATAGATAAACTAAATAAAGCAGAGTCATTCGTTAATTCTCTTTCTATTCGTTAAGAATTAAACCTTTCAAACCTTTTTTCGCAAAGCTAGGCAAAGCAAATGCAGCGGTATGTAACTGTTGATTATAATAATCAAATGTTAAACCACTGTTTGTTACCCTTTCTGGATCAAAGTCATTGATAGGATGATACTTTTTAGTCGCAAAAGTAAAACTCCATAAGCCGCCCGGATACGTTAAATTACTAAAACTATATAAAAAGCATTGATCAAAAACTTTGTTTAATACGCCAAGTAAAGACTGCTGAATGTCCATGGCATACCATGATGATTCACCCTGCGAAACGACAATACCATCATCAGAAAGGCAGTTAAAAACATCTTGATAAAACGCTTCACCAAACAAGGGTTGAGCTGGTCCTATCGGATCTGTGCTATCAACAATAATGACATCAAACTTTTCTTGCGTATCTTTTACAAATTGCACACCATCGCCAATAATCAAATTTATTTTAGAATTATCTAACGCACTTGCCGTTTGCGGAATATGTGCTTTACACGCTTCAACAACCATGGCGTCAATTTCAACCATAGTACATTTTTCAACACCTTGATGACGAATCACTTCTCTGGCAGTGCCACCGTCACCGCCACCAATCACCAAAATATTTTTCGGACTAGGGTGAACAAATAAAGGTAAGTGAGTGATCATATCATGATAAGCAAATTCATCACGTTCTGTCACCATGATCAAACCGTCATTCAGTAACATTTTACCATGGCCTTTAGTTTCAACTACATCAACAGTTTGAAATTCACTTTTACCAGAAAAAAGGACATTCTCTACTTTAAATCGCAAACCTAAAAAATCAGAAAATTTTTCTTCTACCCATAAATCAGAGTGCATGGCTTTCTCCCGTTAAATCTAGCTCAAATGGTGATGAATAATATGTTTCAGGGGTAATGAAATTGGCAAAAAAAACAAAATAACCATTGTCTAGTTTCTTATTGACTAAAGAATTGCTTATGTAAGGCTTTTCAATTTCAACATTCACTTTATCTGCAAATTGGGTGTCGTTAAAACCTAGTAAATCAAAAGATGCGGGTTTCAATATGGCGATAATTTTTGACGCCAAAGTAATTAAATCTAAACTTGATTCAAAGCTTACATAACTACTACCTGCCTGTGGTGTCACATGAATGGTAAAATAGTCTTTCCCTCGAATGGCATTAAGTGAATAGCCAAAAGGGTCAAAAACAAAATCATCAATCTTAAAGTCTGGCAATAAATCATCAATACAGAAAAAGTCTCTAATTTGTTGTGCGCTTAGTCCGTGAGTGGTTAATAATTTCGACGCCTCTTCGCTGATCTGATAAGCCAAAAGTTCGTAGGTGATATCGTCCGGCTGTGCTTGAAAGTCATTGTCCTGATGAAAAACATAATTGTGATGGCTATACATTTCACCAAATCGATATGCTTTTCCGGTCAAATATTTTGACAACAATTGAATGTCGTCACCAAACGAGCTGAGTTGAGCGTTTGAAAAATACTCGTTTTTTCGTTGATAAGTTACATGCGCAATATCTTGAGAAGCAGTATTTTTAATAAAATATTCAACCGATTTAACTAATTGAGTCACGCCACAGGTTAAAATAACAAACCTGTCATGCCAAACAAATAAGCTCGATTCTGAAAGTAAAAACGCTTTGCAGTGCTCATTTTCAATCGAAGATAAAATTTGAGCATTACAGCATTGTACAAGTTCTTGCCAAAATGTATTGCTGATATCGTTAAGTAGTGAAAGGTTTTTACTATTCACAACCACTTCAGCTTTTTTTTCAGAGCCTTCAAAAAACAAAAGTAAATCCTTAAAACAAGCCTAAAAAATAGAAAATTAAGCATAAAAATTCGCGGCGGCTATTGTACGAATAAAAAAAATATTTTCAATCAATAATAATGCAAAATCGTTTAAATACCATACTAAATGAGTTCAAAGGGTAAGTACTAAAATTTTCGCTATTTTGGAGAAAATAAAACTATACTTTAATGATTTTTATTGGATAATTGGCGAAATTTTTATCGTGCTCAAAATTATGGAAAAAATAAAAGACATCGACATTGAATTAACCTCGGTAAATACTGGTTTTAGTTGCGCGACAGATTCACAAGCTATATACGCAAATACTACACACATACTTGGCTTTGAATTTGATGGTACTGCTTGCTTTCGTAAAGGTACAAAGGCAGGACCAAACGCCTTGAGAGCAGTTTCTGATGGTATTGAATCATACTCCCCCTACTTAGACCGTGATATCGAAGACATATCCTTTATTGATTTAGGCAATTTATCCACGCTACCAAAATTACCAAGCGATAATGAGCACGTTTATATTGAACAACAATGGCAACGAGCAACCGATGATTATTGTACATTATTCGCTAACGTTAATTTTCAAGACTCCAATGTTAATACCATAGTTTTAGGTGGTGAACATTCAATTTCATATGGGCCAATAAAAACCTATTTAAAACAATACCCCACAATGGTTGTTCTTCATTTAGATGCGCATGCAGACCTGCGAGATGGATACCTTAATTTTCATTACTCTCATGCTTCCATCATTCGTCGAGTAGTCGACCACTTTGGTGAAGGTCATCAATTAATTCAGTATGGTATTCGTTCGGGCACTAAAGCAGAATACCAATGGATGTATGAGCACGAAACCATTAAATTATCACGTCAAGACTTCCTTAATTCGGTGATGGAAATAGCTGATGATCGCCCTATTTATCTTACGTTAGATTTAGACTATTTTGACCCTAGCTACTTTCCTGGTACAGGAACACCTGAGCCAGGTGGAGAAGATTTTCATTCTTTTGTTAGTTTATGCAAAATATTAATGCACAAGAATTTTGTTGGTTGCGACGTTGTCGAACTATCCCCCGAAATTGACAGCACAGGTAATAGTGATGTGTTTGCCGCTAAAGTAGTACGTGAACTGTTAATTTGTTTAAACGAAAGAGAAAAACCTCGTGAATAAAGTTAATCCTTTAACAGCGCCAAGCAAATCTACTGCTTGGTCTATTGAACAATCAGAACAAATCTATCGTGTGAGTCGATGGAGTAATGGTTATTTTGAAATTGGTGAAAACGGTAATTTACATGCAATACCTCGATATGATCAACCTAAATTAAAAATAGACTTACGTGAAATTATTGAAGAAATGTCAGCTATGGATATTCAATTTCCTGCCGTTATTCGCTTTCATGATATTTTACGTTCACAAGTAGAACAGTTAAATAAAACCTTCCGACAAACAATGGAAGATGCTCACTACGAAGGGAGATATTTGGGTGTATTTCCTGTAAAAGTAAACCAGATGCGTGAAGTAATTGAGGAAATAGTTTCAGCTGGTGCACGCTTTGACTATGGTTTAGAAGCAGGTTCAAAACCAGAATTAATTGCAGCGCTTGCGTATAACACGAATAAAAATTCACTCACCATATTAAATGGGTATAAAGACGAAGAGTATTTACGTTTAGCATTATTAGGCTTAAAAATTAATCGAAAGATTGTGATTGTCATCGAAAAGTTTACTGAGCTAACGAATTTAATTACGCTGGCGAAAGAGCTTAACGTGAAGCCAGTTATTGGTTTACGCGTAAAAATGATGGTGAAAGGTCGTGGCAAATGGGAAAGTTCGAGCGGTGAAAGAGCTAAATTTGGATTAAGTATTGCAGAAATCATCAATGCGGTCACTTTGCTCGACAAAGAAGGCTTTGAAGACTCAATTAAGCTTTTGCACTTTCACATAGGTAGTCAGTTAACTGATATACGTGCAATTAAAGAAGCCGTTCAAGAAGCATCAATTGTCTATACGCAACTAGTAAAACAAGGCGTGCCGCTTCAATATGTTGATGTGGGTGGCGGGCTTGCTGTTGATTATGATGGTTCTCAATCAACTAATGACTCTTCATGCAATTATAGCCTTGATGAATATGTCGCTGACATTGTTTATGGATTTAAACAAAGTTGTGATCTTGCTGGTGTTGCGCATCCTAATATTGTCAGTGAAAGTGGTAGAGCAATGACCGCTCATCATTCATGCGTTATTACTAAAGTCATTGATGAAATTCAACCAAATGGTAAAAAGTTCAATACCCAAAAAGCCACTGGAGAGCATATTATTGTCAGTAATATGCGAGAGCTTGAAAATGATTTAACCACAGATAATTTTCATGAAACCTATAACGATATAGCTCAGCTAAAAGAGCAAGCATTAAGTGCCTTTAAACTTGGAATTTTTACCCTTGAAGAGCTAGCCAAAATAGAAACAATGTACTGGCGGATATTGAATAATATTGAAAACCACTTGCATAACTTAAACTTCATTCCTGAAGAACTTAACGATATTTCAGAAATGCTATCGTCACAATATTTAGCGAACTTCTCTGTTTTTCAATCAGCAGTTGACTCATGGGCTATTGATCAAGTTTTGCCTATAGTGCCAATTTCTCGTTTAAACGAAAAACCTACAAAACAATGTAGTTTAGTGGATATTACCTGTGACAGTGATGGAAAAATAGATAAGTTTATTGGCGATGAATCTATTGCTAACAATATTCCTCTCCATACTTTAGTTGATAATGAAGATTACTTTATTGGTTTATTTTTAACTGGCGCTTATCAAGATGTAATGGGTGATATGCATAATTTGTTTGGCCGATTAAATGAAGTGCACATTGTTAGCTATGACGATGATCCTAAAGATTTTTATATTGAAGAAGTCATTAAAGGTTCATCTGTAGAGAATGTACTTTCTACGATGCAATATACGCCAGCAATTATGGCGCAAGTCATTAAAAAAGAAATTGATAAACAAATACAACGCGGAAAAATAAAACCTAGAGAAGGTGTGCATTTAATTGATTTTTATGAAGACTGTTTAAATGGCTATACTTATTTAAAATAAGTGAATTTTCTAATGATTAGAGCGTTCAAGAATAAATTAGTATTGACGCTCTATTACTTGTCCAAGTGTTTATAATCAGTGATAACTCATTAAAGTGATTAAAATGCTTCAAAATCATCGGCAAAGTTGATCGCCATAATAATTATCTGAGTAATTACACACCATAGGTTTTTCATTAGTTTCACTCTCTTTTATTAATGCTTTAATATTGTTAATTATGTTGTTGGTCATATTTTTCATTTTAATACCCTCTTTGTTTAAGTGATATCAATCATGACGAACACCCTATGTTTTTTAAATCCGATTAAATTAATAATGACATTCAAAATAATAGAACACTGGTTAAACAATACACTTTTTCATTAATTCGTCATGGAAAATTTCTTTTAGTAACGTTATTTCACTGCTTCTCACATAATTAGGTCTAATAATTAACGCAATTGAACGATGTGGGCCAGGTTCATTTAAATGAATAGCGCGTAACTCAGACTCATTATAAATAAGTTGATCCAATGCCATTTGAGGAACCAGCGTACTCCCTAATTTTCCTGCAACCATTTGAATAAGTGTGTGCAAACTGGCTGAATCAAAATCTGAATCTTGCTTTTTATTTTGTAAGCTACAAGCAGCCAAAGCATGATCTTTTAAACAATGGCCATCTTTTAATAACATGAGTTTCTCTACAGCAAGCTCTTCACTGGTAATTTCTTTTAGCTGGCTAGGGCATTCATCTTTATGGCTGACCCAGTAAAAATCTTCTTGCCAAAACTCAAAGCTCATTAATCCATCAATAGCAAAAGGTAATGCTAGTATTGCCGCATCTATATCACCATTTCTAACCATATCGACCAATATATGAGATTGCTCTTCAATAATTTTCAATTTAAATTCTGGGTGTTTTTTACGGAGTTCTGGTAAAACTTTAGGAAGTAAGTAAGGGCCAATCGTTGGAATAACCCCAATTGTCATAGCGTTAGAAAAAGGTAGTTGATCTAAAGTCGCTATTTGCAATAGTTCATCGACCTCTAACTTGACTCGTTTAGCTTTATTGAGAATTAACCTCCCTTCATCAGTGACCAATACTTTTTTGTTATTGCGTTCAAATATCGCCACGCCAAGCTGCTTTTCTAGCTCAGTGATAGCAGTACTTAATGCTGATTGAGAAACGTTACATGCTTCAGCAGCCTTTTTAAAATGTAAGTTTTTTTCAACCGCTAACGCATAATGCAGTTGTTTTAGCGAAATCATATTCTTTTAGCCTTCACGATATAACGATTGAATTATTCTAACATCATAATTCAATTTTACAGAACACAAAATTCTATTTAATCAAATTTACCTATCAAAAGATTCTACCTACTATAGCTCCATCGAAAGCAAAAACCGCTTTCATACATAAACCATTAATAAACAAAAAAGGAAATAACCATGGCACAGATAGGCAAATTAATCCCAGAATTTAAAGCTCAAGCATTACATAATGGCGAGTTTGTTGAAGTGACGTCTAACAGCGTAAAAGGTAAATGGTCAATATTTTTATTCTACCCAGCAGACTTCACTTTTGTCTGTCCTACTGAATTAGAAGATATGGCAAACCAATATGAAGAATTACAAAAGCTAGGTGTTGAAGTGTATTCAGTATCAACCGACACACACTTTTCACACAAAGCATGGCACGATTC
>Ga0233426_10003208_pt1 | contig 13106 bp, 11 predicted proteins | sample SI_118_April2016_6_FD_179875 | JGI IMG/M metagenome (GOLD analysis project Ga0233426, IMG submission 179875) | Seawater microbial communities from Saanich Inlet, British Columbia, Canada - SI_118_April2016_10_MG | ecosystem: Environmental > Aquatic > Marine > Inlet | place: Canada: British... | reverse complement strand
CACCGGTCGTCGTTTCTGGATTACCAAACATCACACCGATTTTCATACGGATTTGGTTAATAAAGATGACCAAGCAATTAGCTGTCTTTATATTTCCGGTTAGTTTGCGTAGCGCTTGAGACATCAGCCTTGCTTGCAACCCCACATGGTGGTCACCCATTTCCCCTTCTATCTCTGCTCGGGGAGTCAATGCCGCTACTGAGTCAACAACAAGCACATCACAAGCACCTGATCGAACGAGCATATCAGTGACCTCTAGCGCCTGCTCACCAGTATCTGGCTGGGATACAATAAGATCATCAATCACAACTCCAAGCTTCTCTGCGTAAACCGGATCAAGAGCATGTTCTGCATCGATAAATGCACAGGTTCCACCTGCTTTTTGAGCTTCGGCAATAACTTGCAGAGTGAGGGTAGTTTTACCAGAAGATTCTGGCCCATAAATCTCAACAACACGACCCTTTGGCAGCCCGCCAATTCCTAGAGCTATATCTAACCCTAAAGATCCCGTAGATATGGCAGGTATTGCTTGGCGTGTATTATCTCCCATGCGCATAACTGTGCCTTTACCAAATTGCCTCTCAATTTGACCGAGTGCTGCTTCAAGTGCTTTTGTTTTATTGGCGTCCATAATCTATACCTCTGTATCAATAGCTGCTAAGTGATTGTATTTTTGAAACCTGTTAATTACTGTATGGGTGTACAGTAGTGCATTCGGACACTTGATGCAAGAGTTCTTGAAGAGATATTTGTACAGACTGTTCTCTCACTGCCTCTCTATCACCCGCAAATTGGTGTTTCAGACTGCGAATTCCCTGGGGACCGAGAATAGCAAACCACACTGTGCCTACAGGCTTAGTCGGACTACCACCGGAAGGGCCTGCTATGCCACTAATAGCCACAGCATAATCCGCTTTAGCAGCTTGAGCTGCACCTTTGACCATTGCCGTCACAACCGCCTCCGAAACCGCTCCCTGATCCAATAAAAGAGCCTCGGGAACTCCGAGCGTATTGTGCTTCGCATGATTGGCGTAGGTAACGTAGGCACTATGAAACCACTGGGAACTCCCACTGACAGCTGTGATCGCATTGGCAACTCCTCCCCCAGTGCAAGATTCAGCCGTGGTGACAGATGCTTTTCTCTGTAGCAGCGCTCGCCCGAGCTGGCTAGATAGTTCGAATAATTCTTTTCTCATGGGCAAAGTTTAGCGCCGATTAGCGTTTAGCAAAAGAGTTTTTGAAGAGATCAAAGACAATCTAGAGCAATTTGCTAGAAATGAAATAAAGTCAGGTGACAGTCCTAGCAAAAAAGTGAAAGCGGCGATAGGGTTTACGTGATTACGCCCAATAGTCAAGGCGCTTAACATTCGTTCCGTGGAATCTGTCTAAGCGTAAGATATTTCCGTCGGTGGTCATGACGAAACCGGGAGCATCAGCCATGCGTTGGTATTGCTCGATCCCTGGCGCGAATATTTGATTTGGCGGGTTTGAATGCTTATCCCTAAGTCCCCACGCCTGTAATTTTGCCATGAGTACTCCTAACTCGAAAGCGACTACAGATAAGTAGTTGATACTTAAGATTTAGGTCAAGAATAACAGTACAGCCAATACGAATATGCATTATTTCGTCTGGCACCCGCACAGGGAGGGAGAGCCTAAACCTCTCCCTTTTGTCGCTAAAATGACAAGAGGAGAGTCAACTCTTGCTTCAGTTGACTCCGATACTACCGAATTCAGCAATCAATCGTGTCTGAATGTCTTTTTGCTCCTGACGAACATCGAATTTAGTGCAAAACCCATCATTCCAGTGACGGAAAGCATCCAAATCTGGATCGCCAACATTGATCAGAGATTCCCACACGATTAAACATTTCTCTAAATCGGTTGGTACAGGATGGTCACTAATTGACTCTAAAAGCGAGTCCATTGACTCTGGTTCAACATCCATTCGTAACAAGTCGTTCTTATCAAGATGAATAAACGCAGGCGCAGAACTCTCAAACGCATTCCATTTAAGTGATGACCCGGTATCTGGAGTTGCACTAGAAGAAAAGCTGCTCCAGGCACTCATGATAGTCTGCTCCATCTGATCTCGAGCAGGTCCTTCAGGGTAGATGTAAGAGGATATGGGCCCATAGGTGTACTGGCCTGTAACAAAAGCAATGTCGGTGCCATGGGCGGCGCCCAATATGTTAGGGAAGTCTGCAAACATCGAACCTGCTTGGTGATCCCAGTCAAACCGATAGGCATACAACGCCTGATTTCCGGCAGCCTCGAGAGCTGTCAACGGGACATCGACTCCACGCAACTTCCATGCATGAGAACGGGTGCGCACCCAGAGGTCGAACAACTCAGGATTTTTGATAGTAATAATTGGAGGTAAAAGTTTAGTGAAGCGGTATTCAGTTTCCATGAAATATCTGTGCAATCCATGCCAGAGAGAGACCTCATCTTTGGTAGCTCCAGCCATTACAGGAATGTTTTTGGCGTATTCAGGCTCACCGAGCGCTGCCAGCAAACCTATTTTAGGGATTACAATTCCATCTCTGGTGGTTAAAGGGATGCTGTCGATGCTCTCTTTCTGGTAGTACAGCCCTATAAATTCTCGAGCATCCATACCCCTAAGTTGGATCGATAGATTTTCATTGTCGTCTTGCTCGGCGTTAAATTCATTAATCGACTCAACTATCTGCCATGAGCCCCTCTCCACCAATGGGTTCCCTCCATCTCGGTTGTGGGCATCCTCTAAGCTATGGCTGGTAGTGTAACCGGACTGAGAGATGGCTTTGTGAAAGAGCCCATCAGACTTTGGTGAAGCGAGCAATGCGTACACATTGTGGCCACCTGCAGACTCGCCAAAAATGGTTACGTTATCCGGGTTACCTCCAAATTTAGCTATATTAGTTCGGACCCATTTGAGTGACTCAATAATGTCCAAGGTTCCAAAATTTGTGGATTTGTCGTCACCCTCTTGACGATCCTGAATCGCAGGATGTGAAAACCATCCTAGACCACCAAGGCGATAATTGGTGCTCACAACAACAACGTCCCTTGAGGCAACTAGGCGACTGTAATCATAAAAATCTTTGAGCCCTGTGGTATTCCCGCCTCCATGAATCCAAAACATCACTGGATAATTTTTGTCTTTGAAATCCGCCGGGGCTTTCACATCGAGGTAGAGACAATCTTCCGAACCTACAATTCCCTCTCCTGAGACACCTCCGTAATCACTGGCTTTCTGGACACAAGCAGTATCATCTTTACTGCGAATTATCTGGTTCGCTGCGGTCAAAGGACGCGTAGCGCGCCAACGAAGATCACCCACGGGCGGTTGCGCAAACGGAATGTCATCCCAAGCCACCACATCAGTGGCCGAATCACTTAAATAGCCCTGAACGATTCCGGTAGACATACCTACCTTAAGGGTTTCAACATTCTTGATACTGTCGTCTGTAACAACACAGGACGCCAAGGCGATTAAAAGTGCTGCAATTTTGATCCGGTTCATTGGTAAACCCATGTTAACGTTAGGGGGGACAACTATAGTACAAGTACTCACAAGTGCGTACGTCAAAATTTTTATAAACGATCACTATTTGACGTTCTTGTAAATTAACCTAACTCTAAAACCATTATCGACAACGATGTCGATTTTCACAGCTGGCTATTTCTTGTGTTTTTGAAGGTTCAATCACAACCTGATTTCAGGGGAAAATAAGTATCTAAATGTCGTTTTTAGAACAAATATTCACAAAAAAAAACGTGTTATAAAAAGATGAAAATTTTGATTTACTCGCGTCATATTTTAGGATTAAAATCCGAAAAAAGTGTGGTCTCAAAAGAGGGGATATAATGTCTAAAGAAAATAAAAATGCTTACATTTCTTTTGGGTCGAGGGTGAGAAAATCACCATTCTTTGATTCAACTAGAAGAGATGGTGCTAAGGCATTTTCTGTCTATAACCACATGTATATGCCAACTGCATACGCGGGAACAGCATCTGAATATGAGAGTCTAGTCAATGATGTGACCATGTGGGATGTTTCTGTAGAACGCCAAATAGAAATCAATGGTCCCGATGCTTATGAATTTGTCCGATTACTTACACCGCGCAATCTTGCTAAATGTGAAATTGGCCACTGCCTTTATATCATCCTGACCGATCAAAACGGCTGCATTGTTAATGATGCGGTGTTATTGCGTCTCAAGCCAGATCAGTTTTGGATTTCTCCTGGTGATGGAGATGTCTTGCTTTGGATACAGGGTGTGGCTATCAATTCTGGCTTTGATGTGAATATATTCGAGCCCGATGTTTCACCTTTGCAACTTGGCGGTCCCAAAGCGCCAATGCTAATTGACAAGCTCTTCGATGGCGAACATAACGACTTGCGTTTTTATCGAGCTCGCGAGACTTCTCTAAAAGGTATTCCGCTGGTGATTGGTCGAACTGGTTGGAGCGGAGAAGTGAGTTACGAGCTTTATCTTCGCGACGGCAAACAAGGGAACGACTTGTGGGACATAGTCAAACAAGCCGGACTGGAGTTCAACATTGCCCCTGCCGCGCCCAACACGATACGCAGTATTGAAGGTGGGCTGTTGTCTTACGTTTCTGACATTACCAGGGACGACTCACCATATACTATCGGGCTGGATCGTTTAGTGGACGTTGATCAGGATGTTGACTTTATCGGCAAGGCAGCGCTGAAAAAAATTAAGGAAGCCGGCCCTGCACGTAAGCTTGTGGGCATTGAAATTCAGGGCGACCCAATCACTCTTCCACCAGAAAACCCTTGGCCTGTGTTCCACGAAGATACAAGTGTTGGCTTTGTGTCACGTTGTATTTTTTCTCCACGGCTTGGTAAAAACATTGGGTTTGCTAACGTACCAACAGAGATCTCAACCCTAGAAACAACAATCACTGTCAAAGCATCTAACGGAGATTTGATCGCGAAGGTTTGTGAGTTTCCCTGGATTAAGGCAGAACGAATCAAGCGCTAATCAAAATAATGGTGCTAGCTGGCATCTGCAGAAAACTGCAATGCCGCCAAGCGCGCGTAAAGCGCGTTTTTGACTAACAATTCTTGATGGCTTCCAGCCGCAATATTTCGCCCCTCATCCATAACCACTATTTGATCTGCATGAAGAATTGTAGCCAAGCGATGGGCAATAATGACTGTAGTTCGATTCTTCATCAGCCTTTCCAATGCCAATTGAACCTTGAATTCACTTTCAGCATCAAGAGCGCTGGTCGCTTCATCTAACAGCAGAATTCTTGGGTTTTTAAGTAGCGCTCGTGCAATAGCAATTCTCTGGCGTTGCCCTCCTGACAGTCGAACGCCCTGCTCCCCCAGATTACTTTTATAACCGTTAGGTAGAGTTCTTATAAACTCATCCGCATGGGCCGCTTCAGCAGCCGCTTTAACTTCCTCATCAGTTGCCGACGTTTTTCCATAGCGGATGTTATACATGACATCACCGGTAAACAGTGTAGGTTGCTGCTCTACTACTGCTATTTGCTGCCGAAGCCGCATGAGATCAAGATTTCGAATATTGTGACCGCCAAACAACAACGTTCCTTCTTGAGGATCATAAAAACGTTGTATAAGGGCGAAAAGTGTGGATTTGCCGGCACCAGACGGCCCAACTAGCGCTAGAATCTTTCCCTCTGGAATCTTTAAGGAAAATCCATCTAAGGCAGCCTGAGTAGGCCTCGAGGGATAATTAAAACTTACGCTGTCGAATTCTAAAACTGCGGGCAAGTGTTCCACCTCAGCTTGTATAATCTCTGCTGAGATGATCTCCTTAGGCGCATGTAATAGCTCCATTAATCTCTCAGCAGCACCAGCAGCTCGCTGTAATTCTCCATAAACTTCGGACAAAGAAGCCATACCAACTGCCATTAACATTGCATAAAAGATAAATGCTCCTAAATCACCCCCTGTCATCTGGCCTGTGATTACATCTCGTCCACCAAACCAAAGCATAGCGCTGAGCGCGGTAAATACAGCCATAATGACAACCGCTGTTAAAATCGCTCGTTGGCTAATACGCTTTTTAGCAACTCGAAAAGCCCTCTCTACCTCTTCACCAAAAGCCTTTTTTTCAAGAGGCTCTTGGGTAAAGCTCTGAACAGTTTTTATCTGCTGAATAACTTCACCAGCGTAGCTACCCACGCTGGCTACTGAATCCTGACTTTTACGAGACAGGTCCCGCACCTTTCGACCAAAATATAAAATCGGTAATAAAACGGCGGGAATCGCAAAGATAACAACCAATGACAGTTTGAAATTAGTAATAAATAGCATGATTAGAGCACCAGCAGAGCTGATAGAGCTCCTCAGTGCAATCGAGAGAGATGAACCTATGATTGACTGCAACAAGGTGGTATCCGAAGTCAAACGCGACATAATGTCGCCGCTACGATTTGTCTCAAAAAAAGCCGGGTGCAAACTAACTACGTGGTTAAAGACTGCTGCACGAATATCAGCGCTCACTCGCTCACCAAGCCACGAAATTAAGTAAAACCTAACATATGTTCCAAGGGCCATAATTACCGCCCCACCCATAATAAAAGCAATAGCGATATTAAGGCCTTCAATCGATTCCCCAGCAAAGCCCTGATCAATTACTAGACGCAAACCCTGCCCAATTGAAAGAGTAATTCCGGCTGTGACCAAAAGGGCTAATAAAAACACCATAATCTGACGAGTATAGGGAACCAAGAAGCTAATTATGGGGCCAGAAATCGGAATTTTTACAGGTTTCCCGAGGGCAGTTTCATTACGATTATTAACAGTCAAAGCAGAGTATACCTTTTAAAAATTTGCATCTAATCCGCCATTATAACTGGCTAAATACGGAGCCACCTAATACAGAAAGACTGAAATTTAAACGTGAGAGTCTGGTTTCCGCGCGAAAATCTTTTTTACCATGGGTATAAAGTATTTGAGATTTTGAGACTGGTAATCAGGGTCAAAGGAGGTTTGGTCCCATTTAGCACAAAAATCAACGCAAGATTGATAGTAAGGGCTGTCAGTCAACCTTTCTCGAGCATTTCTGTCCTGATCATAGTGATGCATCCAATAGTATCCTTGAAAAAGTCCATGATGCAGTACAACCCAATAATTCTTATCACTTACATAGGGCCGCAACAGTGCTGCTGCTATTTGAGAGTGGTTAGCCGGTGCAATGACATCTCCGATATCATGGAGCAACGCACAGACTATAGTTTCTTCATCAGCCCCATCGCGTTCTGCACGAGTTGCAGCCTGCAAACAATGTTCCAAACGACTTATTTGATAGGGAGAATCTCCATCCATCATCTCTAACCACTGAATCACCCGATCTGTTTGGCTTTGCATATTCTCAGATTCATGCTCGAATACTAGGTCGTAGTCCGCACGAGTGCCATGTTCCATCGCTGTAAATGCGACTTTATCAGCCATATTTAGCACCTCCACTAATCTGCAGTAAACTCACGTTATTCGCAACTGTGTCCGACTCAAAATCAGCACCTTATGGATGCCTTCCCTCTTCCAGATTGATCATACCTCTAGAACAAGAAACTGATCTCACAAATTACCTAATACGTATTTGAAGCATTGTGGGTGCAGAACATAAAGGAATCAAATTTTGGCCATACGCTTGTCCAAACTAGAAAAGTATTTTTCTGTGGAGAAACTCATCTATCATTCTGTAGAGCTCAGTCTCTATCAGGCTTCCGCAATAATTGACGGGCAGGAGCACTATATAACTGATGATAAAAATAAGTTTTTGCGATCAGCTAATTTGGTGGAGTTACAGAAACAACTACAAAATATCTCCGCAGAACAAGCTGTGCTCAGACACACAAGTGCTTACGATGAGATGATAGGTGCAGCAGAAAAAACGTCTCATAATACCTTAGAGGTTCCCTTGAAAGACAACCAGCTATATTAATGGTTTACTTTAGTAGCGACTGGCCTAAACTGACGCGTTTGTTTAATAATCATCTTGAGGATCAAGCTACCAATGACTCGGTTTAACCTTTTAAAATCTATTCTTTTTACTTTTGGTTTTTGTGCGATTACAACCGAGAGCTACAGCGATGATACATCTCAAAACATAGAAATTGAGACCATAACCGTCACTGGGCGTCGTAACGACCAAAATATTAGTGAACTGATAGGCTCCGTGGCTAGCGTCACTTCCGAGGAACTTGGGAGAATCTCTCACGCTCATATTAACCAAACTGCAGCAAGGATTCCCGGTGTCTGGTTGAGCCGAGGTAATGGACAAGAATTACTTGCCGCTGTTCGCTCTCCAGTATTCACTGGATCCGGGAGTTGCGCTGAAATTCTTACAACTGAAGATGGGTTGCCGATCCGTCCAACAGGGATGTGTAACGTTAACCAGCTTTTAGAAGTCAACACCGAACAGGCATCAGGTCTTGAAGTTTGGCGTGGACCGGGAACGGTCTTCTATGGCTCAAATGCTATGCACGGCGTAATTAATACCGTATCCCCCGATGTTATAAATAACAACCTGTCTCTGCAGATAGGAAGTCATAACTATGGGCGAGTAAAGCTTGGGTGGAAACGCCAGCTAGATTCCCAGTACCTCCAGATCGCCGCTAATGGGGCCTCTGATGGGGGATTTAAAGAACAATCTGGATTTGACCAACAAAAGGTATCCATCAAACACGGATGGTCCGGCTCCAGTGTCGATGCTACCACTCACCTGTCAGCGGTCAATCTCAACCAAGAGACCGCTGGCTATATTAAAGGGTTTGAATCTTATAAAGATAATGCTATTTGGAAATCGAACCCCAATCCTGAAGCATACCGAGATGCTTCAGCAGTTCGATTATCCTCACACCTCCGTGGCGTCAGTTCTGTTGGAGACTTTAATGGAGAATGGCAAGCAACTCCTTATTTCAGACGAAGTTCAATGACATTTTTACAGCATTATCTTCCCGGCCAAGCGCAAGAAAAGAACGGCCAAACCAGCATGGGGCTTCAAACTAGCTATCAGGTCAGCCCCAATGATAATAATCAAATTTGGTTTGGGGCGGATGTCGAATGGGCAGATATGTGGGTAGAAGAAGTTCAAACGAACGCACTAGGCAGTCCAGATAACGTCCGATTCCAAGGCCAACACTATGATTTTGAGGTTGAAAGTCAACAAATTGCTGTTTTTGTTAATTCAGAATGGAAAACATCGGACAAACTGACGCTGGAAGCCGGATTACGATTTGAATCACTGCGATATGACTACCAAAATAATATGATTGACGGCAGTACTAGAGATGATGGTTCCCTGTGCAATTCTGACAATGGTTCTTGCCGATATTACCGGCCTTCAGACCAAACCAACAGCACCGACAACCTAAACTATCAGCTGGGGGCTCACTATGTTTTCAATGATAGTTTTGGCGGATTTATCCGTATCGCCAATGCTTATCGAGCACCTCAAATAAATGAGCTCTATCGTCTCCAAAAAGAACAGGAGACCTCGGTCATTGAATCAGAGCAGCTCGACAGCCTAGAGACTGGCGTGCGCTATCAAACACAACAATGGCAGACTGAACTAGCGATTTATAAGATGAAAAAAGAGCAAGTAATCGTTAAGGATTCTGATAGCTTCGTTGTCAACGATGGTAAGACAAGCCATAAAGGTATTGAATGGCGAACAGTGTTTCAACTGAATACCGCCTGGCAACTCGCTTCATCAGTGAGCTGGGCTAAGCACCAATACAAATATACTCGTCTCTTTGGAGGAATCAATATTGACGGCAATGACGTAGATACTGCACCACGATGGCAACGTAGTGCTCAAGCACTATATCAACCGACAGAGCGCACAAGCATAGAATTTGAATGGGTTTATCTGGGAAAATATTTTTTAGATCCTCAAAATGCTCATCAATACGCTGGCCACAATGTGTTTAATGTGAGAGCTCAGCAGAGGTATGGCGACTTACAGATTAATGGTCAGATAACTAATCTAACTGATCGACGCATCGCCGATAGAGCTGATTATGGCTTTGGTAGCTATCGTTACTTCGTTGGCGAAGGACGCGGCGTATCTTTTGAGATTAAAAAAGTATTCTAAAGAGTTATAGGAAACAGTACAGTGCCGCAAAGCATGGCAAAACACGGCTATATCAACCTTTTTGTCAAATTTTGATTTTCAAAGACACGGCGCGGGACAAAAAATTGTTCCGCGAATCCATTCCACGCTATTCGCTCTATCACTCTACCCTGCAAACTGATAGTGGCAACCATCATCAACCAAATAGTTAGGCTCCGTAGGTCGGCACAAAATTAACACCTGTTCAGCAAATGTAAAGATAGCGAACGTTAAGGTCCTGAGCTTTTCCCAAAACTCTTCTCTCGTTGAGTTTCTTTCCACAGCCTTTTCGAGTTCATGGACAAGTAGTTTTTTATCCATAATGGAGCCACCATAACGATGAATTTCTTCTCCCGTCAGTGATTTTAAATCCTGAAGTTCAGTAACCAATCTTGCTTTGAAGCAAGAGCTTTTGGACCCATTTGGGACAATATCAACTTTACTCATAGTGACGCACCTAAACAATCATATAAATTTCGCAGCGTGATGAATGTTTCATACTGAAAACATTTGTTCTGCTACAGCTCAATCTCGATTAACTTAGGTTATTCTAAATAAAATAAAACATGAATATAACTGTATGGTCGGGCAGTCTGTCCCTGAGTACAGACTGTATGGAGGGACAGACTGGACTTCGATACAGGCTGTACTCAAGGACAGCAACAACTCAAGAACTCGACCACTTCAGAAGACATGTAGAGCGATAAGTGCATACTAGTTTCCTAAGCAGAGGCAGAGTCTTGAGATTATAGATTGCGGGAACTACGAGAGTGTTTTGAATAGTTTTTTTCACGAGACCACCGGTAACACCCTAAAACGCAGGTCCATCTTTAACTTAAATAGACGACAACCACTTCTTTTTAGAGTGATTGCCGCTCCTGTTAGATCCTATTGGCACGGATCAAGAATCACGGTTAATAGAGAACTAGCAAGCTTTCAAGTACTCTTGTGTTTCTTGGTGAAATTTAGCATACGGAGTGTATGTATCTTTACTGACTTCGATATCCACCTGATAACTAGCAATTTTGCATCCATCATCCATGGTAACTATTGGCCCTATTTGTCGGATAGCACCACCCCGACGTTTGAAGACCACTCCCAAAAGTGGCGTTATAGTCACCAAAATGTTTTGTTTTTTGAGACTATTCCACGCATATTCCATGGCCATCACAAGTAACACTTCTTGAACAGTCATGTCCGAATTTGGTATTTTGCTGCTTCTATGGTCCGAAACAATTGCAATCCTAGATGCTTCAGCAGTGAATTCCTGTTTAATATCCGAGATATCTCCTGAGATGGTTTCGGCAAAGTATTTTTCGCACATCCATTCATAATCAGCATCAATTACTCTATGAGTACCAACCATCTCACCCTGAGCATTCTCTACACAGATAATCTTCGCGTTTGCATCAAATTCGTCAGACTCGAGCTCAAAGTCATTGGTCGGCACCCAACCGAGTTCCTCACAAAAAACCTGGTGTCTTAATCTGTACGCCTTGTTTAATTGCTCTGTTGTCTCAGCAAAATAAGCAATGAATTCCCCAATATTGATTACTGGATTAATGTTATCACTAAATTCTTTTTTCTCTAAATCTCTTGCAATTGACATTTTGGACTACCTCTTATACGTGTAACTGTTGCGTTGTCTTTTGCAGAAGCCTCTTATTTTTAAGCTTCCTGCTTATGCGTCAGGCATTATTTTTAAGCTACTCAAACAACAAACGACGCTCCTCCACTGCAGGGCTGAAGAGCCACCTTCTAAACTGTCAAAATTTCGTCAATCTGAGGTATTCTTCTCTGCAATACGTAAAGAGTTGCACTTATCGTGCCAAGTTTTTACTTCGCCAAAAGAACTAGCTAAATACAAAAGTTACCAGAGGTTTTTGGTACAGAACTGTGACTGCGATCCTCAGTTTTTAAGTTCATAGAGTTTCGAATGCGCGACATGCTTGGTAGGTTTTCTTTCAACCTTAGGAAGGTCAAAAAAGTTGAGGATAAGGAGACTTCATCGGTTTTTGAGGTCACGTGGACTCTAGATGTAAAGGGCGCAGTTGGCAACAATACTTATTTTAAGCAGGGCCACCAGCATCAGGTTTTAACCAGACCTAAACAATACCCTTTATCTTTCCCTTGAGAATAGCTTCGCCTCTACTGGAGACACCCAGCTTACGAAAGATATTTTTGAAGTGAAATTTCACCGTACGCTCAGAAATCCCCATAATCGTTCCAACTTCCCAATAGGACTTGTTTTTACTTGCCCACTTAAGTACTTCAATCTGCTTCTCCGTTAAATTGGAAGATTTCAGGAACCCAGGGCGAGCAAGTACACTATTGACATGAGGCAGGAGTGACTTCACCATGGCATGATCACCTTCGTTCAGGTTTTTTGAATTAAATATTACCGAGGCCGAACAAGCGATGCCTGTAACATCGCTAGAAATAGTGCCTACGGTATAGCCTTCTTTCAAGCCTAAGTCCGCGCTTGTGTCTATAAATTCCTCAGCACCTTCGCCATATCTTTTAAATGCACTATCCCAGCTAAAAACCTCATCAGTCTCCATGGCCATCTTTTTCACAGGGTCGATAAGTGCGTATTGCCGAGCTACATAAACATCATGCCAATCATCATTAATGCCAAAAGACCTAACAATAAGGGTAGATTCTAAATCATCATCTGCAGTGCTGTCAGAAACAAACAATAGAAGCCCGTCAATATTGCAAAGCTCTTGCAATGACAACCAGATATCCTCGAGGTCCTTTTCATTCTTGGCGAATAAACAAGCATTGGTGAAATCAATAGTTTTTTGGAGCGTTTCAGCTGCAAGCACAGGAAGATCCTTGAATTAGAGTTCTCTCTGGGATAATACGAAGAAAGTTACCAGAAAGACGTATGGCTGAGTGCAGGCTCTGGATAGTTTGTGCTCAAAGTGTGACCCAGGTCACTTAAAAGAAAAGTCCGTCATAGCAACATAATCGAAAAACTAAGAACAGCTCGT
>Ga0233426_10003207_pt1 | contig 13117 bp, 31 predicted proteins | sample SI_118_April2016_6_FD_179875 | JGI IMG/M metagenome (GOLD analysis project Ga0233426, IMG submission 179875) | Seawater microbial communities from Saanich Inlet, British Columbia, Canada - SI_118_April2016_10_MG | ecosystem: Environmental > Aquatic > Marine > Inlet | place: Canada: British... | reverse complement strand
AAACAACTATCAATGCAACCGTTAGAAGCATCTTTGCACAATGTAATACCTTTATAATTTAAATTGTGAGGAGCTAAATAAAGGATAAAAGTTTTTATATCGTTTTTTGCTGTTTTTGCGTTGGTAATACCTTTGGAAAGTAGATTTGTTACCTGTTTATAATGTTTTAAAGTTTCCATAATTATATGTATTTTTTAAATAGTTCTATTTTTTGTTTTGCGATTTCTGTCTGTATTTCTATTTCTAATATTTCAAGCCTGCCTAAAATGTAGTACAGTTCGTCAGCGTATGCGTAGTCCCTTAAGTCCTCTAGTGTTTTTGTAAATTTCATAATTATAGTACAAAGTTAAAATTATTAATTATTTGGTTTATTATCAGTCTTGAGCCGATTATTGATAGTATTACTAAGGTGATTTTTTGTTTTTTATTCATTATTTTAGTTTTTATAGGGGTTTTTACACCCCTTTGTTAATATTATTTCAATAAATTTAATAGAATTTTAATTTTTTCAATACCGATAGAAATTTCGTTTAATGTCTCAATAGAGCTGTCTATACTTGAATCTTCATTGTCAAAAACAAAATTAATTTGATTCCTAAGTTCGTTTATGTCCCAATTAATGCACTTTTGCCACTTACTAATCTCTATTTGTACATTTTCTTTTATATTTTGCATAATGAATGATTTTTAGTAGGTTGTGTAATCTATGTTAACTATTTCGATATCCGACAATTTAACTTTAAATATTCGTTTTTGTCCAAATTGAATATCCCACATTTTTAAATATTTGTCCGTTATACTTTCAATACTATATTGATTAGATGTTACAGCTTTGTTTTTAACAGTACGCATCAAGATATCACTTGTTGCAAAGCTGTTATTTTTGCCATCAATATGTAAAGTGAAAACAGTTTCTAAACTGTGTAATGTTTGAAATTTAATACCGTTTGTTAAGTCTTTTTTAGTTAATTTGCTCATTTTCAGTGATTTAGGTTAAAATTATACAGGATTCTATTTCCCTTTCAACAAATGTAGTGTTTTTATTGATATAAACAACAAAAAAACAAAAAAAATGTAAAATTAACACAAAAATAGTTTTTTAACGTTTTTTACTGTTTTGATAGTATTGTAAATTTGTAGTGTAATTTTAAACTAAGGTACACGTGTACGCAACTACAATAATTTTTTCACATACACAAATAAATTTACTATTTATTGTCAGTCTAAATAAGCTATTTAGAATAATTACAGATAACAAAAATACCCCCATCATATTAAACGACCCCCATCATATTAAACATAGGGTATCATATTAAACATCCCTCCATATTAAACATCCCTCCATATTAAACGCACCCCATTATATTAAACATAAAGCAAAAAAAAACCTCGTTAAAGGTTTTATTTTTTTTTTAATACCATTCTAAAAAATTAATAATTGAATCGTATTCACTATAGATTGATTCGTTATTATATTTAGACTCATAAAACTCTTTATAGTAGCTTTTAATGGATGGAAAAGCATCGTCATAGGGTAACTCCTTTAGAGGGTGTGTTGTTAAAGCTTTCTGCGTTAAATTGTAGAATAAAAATTCACTATAATTAATTGTGGTCATATCTTATAAATTTATATTAGTTCTATTTCATAGTTGGAAAATATATCACCTATTTCTTGCTCTATATCTGCGGGGATTAACTGCTCACAATAAAAACCTCTGATAGAATCTTTGTTGCATTGGTCAAATATACTTTGTACTGATATTGTCGCATTATCTTTATCGTAAAGAATTTTTATAATGTCATTAGCCAAATCGAATCTAATTTCTTTTAGTTCAGAATCTTGTCCGTAATGGAAATAGAAATCTAAAAAATTACCCTTTGTTATTGTTAATTTCATATCTTATAAATTTATATTAATTATTCTTAATTGTTTTTTTACTATATCAGTCAGCAGAAACTTACTGTTGATGCCAAACTTTTTTCTATGCCTTGTCAAATCATTTGTAAGTATCATCTTATCAATCGTATTGTCTTTAATAGTGTAGACAATAAAATCTTTTTTAGTAGTGTAGATTTGTACTGCTTTAAGGATGTTTATGTTCATATTATTTGTTATTATATTGATTAATAAATTGTATTACTTCTTTGTATGTGTTATTAAAATCAACAACCATAAGGTAGTGCATTATATATTGCATATCCCCATCCTCAGAATTATCAAAGCATTTTTGAATTACAGGCATCAGCCAATCCCAAGAATCGTGATAGGCAAGGTCTACTTCTGTTCTGTGGTTGTTCTCTGAGTACACAAAATTAGTGTAACCAAACGCTTCATAGGATTTTACTCCCATAAATTCTGCTATTAGTTTATTGTCTTTCATATTATTTAGTTTTAATATTTTAACAGAATTTCTCTGTCGGTTTCTAATTGTTTTTTACTTAATACATTCATCATTGGGGAAAAGTTTTCATCCCAAGAATAAAACTGATTATCATTTGTTTCGTCAATACATCTTATTGATGTTACTTCTGTTGAAAGAAAGTTATCTCTTTCGATAACATCAAGAACTTTCATAACATCATCTGTCATAACATCTAATATAAATCTTGCCATAATATTTTGTTTTAATGTATAGGTTATTTCCTAACTACGATACAAATATACACTTTATTTTTAATTACACAACAAAAAAAATAAAAAACTTTGCAATTTAACTTTTTTTATGAATTGCCATCTTTTAACACTATTGTAAATTTGTAACATAACTTAATAAGGAAACACGTGCATACGTCTACAACAATTTTTTCATATAACAAAATAAATCTACTACTAAATTTTGGTATGAATAATAATGAATTGCACCCCATTATATTAAACATAAGATTACCCCATTATATTAAACATACCCCATCATATTAAACAAAAAAAGGGAGACAAAATTAATTGACCCCCTTCATATTAAACATTTTATTTTTACCTTATCACATAAACTCCAGAGTTTACTCCTTGCACTAAATACATCATACCATACCTAATAGCATCTATAAAGTGATTGAACTTATCTATTGGTGCTTCACCCTTATCCTTCCATACATAGTTGTTTAGCTCTCTTATTATACCGTGAGAACCTCTATCTACTACTATCTCATAGTCTTGCATAAGTGCAATACCAGATAATATACTACCTTTCTTCTTAATTGTAGGCTTTATGTTAAGACCCAATGTTTTTAGTTCTGATATTAAACGTGGTTCACTATTATCACAGATAATCAAATCCATACCACACTCATTCTTGTTCCTTGTAGCTACCTCAGATGTGTTTAAATGTGCTTTTCCGTAGATTTCCTTAACCCAAACCTTTCTTGCGTGTTTATCTATAGAAATCTTCACAAGTGTCGTTAAATCGGCTGAAAATCCAAAATCTTGACCATAGCAAGTAAGTTCTGTAGGAATAAAGTCTCCGACTCTCCATTTCCTTATAATAGTACCTTCTGCTTTCTCAAGCCAACCTCCTAATATCTGATGTTGGTATTTATCTGGTCTCTTACGTTTCATTTCATATATTCTCTGTAGAAACGACTGAGATAAGTTCTTTTTGTTATCCTTATAAGTTGTATGCACATAAGTAACATTACCTTTATTCATATTAGAAGCTGGTAATACGTTTTCGTTCTGAAAGAATCTTTGATATATCCAATGCTCTTTAGTTGTTGGATTCAGTATCAATACAACTCTGTTTTGCTTAACTTGTGAACGTATAGAGAAGTCTATCTTATCAAAAACACCTTCATCTACAAGTTCTTCTGCTTCATCGACTACAAACGTAGTTATACCATTCAAAGACTTTAAAGCAGCAGTTTGATTACCTGATGATGTCCTAATGCCCTTAAATATGATAGAACTACCTGTTTTAAGGTTCATTATTTCATCTTTAGTTATCCTAAAATCTTCGTGAACACCCATTAGGTTAATTTTCTCAATAAATTCAGGTATAATAGATGTATGTGCTGACATCATCGTATATCTTGAGAATAAAACCTTATGTCCTACCTCATAGGTAAGATTTAGCAAGAAAACATTGATTCCAAACGACTTTCCACTACCCCTACCTCCTGTAACAACAAAATACCTACTCTCATTCTTGAAAATAGGTATGTATTTTTCGTGTATGTCTATCTTACTCATACTTTAGCGTTGTCTTTTATTTCTTGTATCAGACTTAATTGAGAAGCATTTAATATACCTTTGTAAATTAAAATAGACATAACCTCGTTGTCGTGTCTAACTAAATCTTTAAAAGGAATCTCACTTGTTAGTAAGTGAGAAAAATACTCAATTAAATATGGTTTTTTATTCTCTCCAGAAAATATAGCTATTAAAGTCCATTTAGTACCTAAGTTTTCATAAACATTAAGTTCATCTTCATTTAAGTTGTTGTCAGCAAATTTAAACTTTCTTCCGAACAAATCTGTAAATACTTTGTTTTTATTCATTATCTTTTGGTGTTACGTCTATAATCTTTTCTTTAATCTTCTTACCTTCAACGCTATCTCCAAAGAAATTAATCACAGGTGCTTGAACTTTGTTGTTAACAGTCTCTTTATCGTCTCCATAAGCAAAATCCATAAGCAATTTCATATGATTATAGCTACCTTCTTCTGCTTTCTTAGCCAAACTCTCAAAAGCGTTTACTTCGCTCCCAAATACGTTCTTAATAGCCTTTTTAGCGTATTGTTTCTTCCTATTCTTCTTTGCAGTATTCATTGCAGGTTTATTAGACCTCTCTTTTTCTGGAATTGGTAACTTGGGAATAGATTTCTTACGACTATTCCCTTTTCTACCATCTGTTGGCTTAATCTCTTGTGAATTACTCATATTATGATAACTAAAGTGTTGTTATTTTGTTTTTTACAAATCATCTAAGCACAAAATAGGTGTCATATCTCCAACCCAAGCAGAACTAACATTAAATTCAAAATACTCTAAAGCTTCTTCCTCTGTCATACCTTGTGATATGAGAATATTTATGCACAAACTTTTAGAGTATATCAATCTCATACTTCTATCATCTAATCCAATTATAGCACTATCAAAGCCATCAGCTTTTAGCAACTCTTCTTCGTTAATGAATTCTAATATCTTATCTAACATATTTTTTAGCTATAGTAGTAATAGTTATCTTGCTGACCTCTTTCCGCATCATAATAGTTCTTAGTAATTTGTATCTCGTATTCCAATAGACCAGATAAGTAACCACATAGAAAGGTAATATCTGCATCAGATAAGTCATAAGCATCCTCTAGTTCTAATATGTCTATTCTTAACACTTCATTGATGTCAAGGAATAAGTCTACTGTAAAATCTTCTCCTTCGTAATATATAGAAACCTCATTTGGAAGTGGGTTCGATGAAAACCCTTCTGTTGAATATTCTGGTCTTATTGATAATATCTTGTCCTTTAGTTGTTCTTTCATAATAGCATTTTTTTAGTTTTCTTTTCGTGTTTATTAAATATTGAATAAGTTGATGCAGTATTTGGTCTTGTTGTAACCTTTTGTTTTTTTGGTTTTTCTTTATCACTCTGTTTCTTAATTTGTTTTTTTAGTTTCTTAACTAAGTGTAACAAATACAGGTTTTCTGTTGCTGTTGCTAAATCTTTGATTTGTCTAATTGTTTCTTTCATTGTTCTAATTGTTTTACTTTTAACCTAAGTGTTTCTATCTCTTTATAGAGCCTCCCTTAATAGTTCTATCTCTCTCTCTAAGTAATCCTTTGCTTTAATCAAGTCAAGCAATTCATCTTGTTTCTTACCTGCTCTTGCAACATACTTAATGATGTTACCTCTACAGAAGTTCAAGTCGTAATCCCTTATAACATCTATAATGTCATAGTCTTTACCATTCTCGTAATGTGGTTGTGTGCCTCTCATAATTAGTTGTCTTTAATCGTAACTATTATTTTTATTACTATTATTATAAGTATTATAATTATTATTCCCATAATTTATTTATTTACGTTATATTAGAAATGCACTTGCGTATTGTGCTGCAACAGACTCGCCTTGTATTATCTGACATTTATCTTTATTCTTCCAGCTCCAAGATTTAATCCTTAAACTAACAATCTCTCTTACTTCATCCCTTCTGTCTTGTGGAACGCTATCTATAAGGATGTCTAAAGCATCTTTATTTTTATTTGATATACTTGTGTGTAAATTCTGTTTAATGTCTTTAATCGCCTTCTTTTGAGTCTGCTCTATTGACAAAAACTCTTCAGCTCTATCATTAAAGTAAATATTATATCTGTTTCTAAATACTGCATAAGACTTGTAGTAAATACCTATCTTGTGTAAAGCGTGAGTTATAGATGAACGACCTTTGTTAACCCCTCTTAACTCGAACCATTCTGAAATCATCCTATCATTCATAAAGTTTAAATCCTTTAGAATCTTATAGAAAAGTGTTCTTGTAATCATTATATCTGTTTCTCTTGAATCGCTATTTAACTGTATTCCTGTTAAATCTTCAAAGTCTTTTGCTAATTCGTCTGCGTTATCTTTATTGTATCCTAACATATTGTTTGTTTTAATTTAAATTATTGTTTTCTTTTATATTATCTATCTCTACCATAACCTTAGTGAAGGTATTCATATGATGCCAATCTAAGGCTTTCTTTATACCAGCACAAGCTAAGTAGTACTCTTGTTCTTCGTAATGCTCTAAGACCTCTTCTAAGACGTATTTAGGGCAACCTTCTTGTATTTCGATTATAGCAATTGTAAAGTACAATTCTATGATGTCTTTATCTTCATCGCTTAATGTTCTCATAACAATCGGTTTTAAGTGTTAGTAGTGATTTAGCTTCGTTAAACATAGACTTAGCCTCGTCTCCATATATCTCCTTGTACAGTCTATAGGTTCTAATAACTAATGAGTATTCGCTGTTAGCTTCTTGGAATAACTTCTTAGCATAAGACTTGCCATAACCTTTACAGTAGTTTATGTTATCAGCAGTGTCTCCTACAATCATTTGTGAGTAGAAGTTATTAAGTGCTTCCTCTCGACTAATCTTAACTAACTCTCTCTTCTTATAGTTGTAGTCATAAAACCAGCAAGGGAATTGTTTGTAGTCCTTATCAATAGACATAATGATAACACTATCTACACCATTGTTTAAAACCTCTTCTGCCCATAGTGTAGCTACAACATCGTCTGTTTCAACACCATCACCATAAACAGAATCGTAGGTGAATTTAACCATATCGTGAAGTAGAGGCAATATCTCTGGTCTCTTCTGAGTTCTGTTTAACTTATATGTAGGGGATATGTCTTTCCTAAAGTTATTCTTAGAACCATTGCAAACGATAATTTCATCTATATCTACCAATTCCCATAAAAAACAAATTAGCTTATCAAAGCCATCCTCAAACTTATCGAAAGCTACATTGACATCAGTCTCAAATACATCATCTATAGACTCTCTATCCTGCTTCCTTTTAAAGCAAGAAGCGTATATCAAACTATCTGCATCAAATATTACTTTCATAATTAACCTTCTTTACATAAGTTTATAACCCTAACTTTAGATGTTTTAGCCTCGCATCTTCTATTCTCTTCTACCCATCCTGTTATTGGATTTATTTTGTAGTTCCAAAATTCTTTTAATTTGTAGTTTTTATTTCGCCTCATAATATGTTTGTTTTAATATAAAGCAAATCTACAAAACTATTTATAAACCTCCAAGTATTTTTTTAATTTATTTACAATTCCTATAATACAAGGTTTGCAACTTGTGTATTTCTGATTAGTATTGAAAACGTTATTATGAATAGATACTAACCTTTTTCTTTGCTCAGAAGTAGTTTTATTAGGATTACTACTGAAGAAATCACTTAGGTAAGAATAATCATCTTCTGATATACAGTTTATCTTTTTGTAGCTAAACAACTTATTTAACTGAACTTGTCTATCATCACAACCACAATCTTCACCAGCTATAAATTTAACTAACTTGTCTACTCCTGTAGCTTTAGTAATCTTAGCCACTGTATCACCTACACCTTTTGATTGTGTTTCTACATTCTGCTTTAACTTATTATAGCCTTCACTTCTCTTAGATGCTTTCCATTCTTTGTACTCTCTGTAATCTTTAGACCTTTTGTCTATAGTTTCGTAGTACCCTTGTTTCTCTAATTCTAAATAATAATTATCTGGTCTCATATCTTGTCAAAATCTTGGTTAAAGTAATCTAATAAATCCTCTGATAAATGTTCTTTTAATATAGCTTTGTGGTTTAGTATAGAATTGTGTATTGATGTTAAGCCTATGTTAGCACCTTTAGATATTGCTCTTAATGATAAACCTTGTATAAAGTAAAGTTCAAACAACCTTTTATCATAAACACTCCACTCTGATATTATCTCTCTTACTTGAGTCATTATATTACTGAAAGCATCATCCTCTTCCATATTGTACTCTGACTGAACAACTTCATCGTTTTCTAATATCCTATAGAAGATACTACCCATTTCTTTCTTTAGGTGAGAATAGTATAAGTTTCTTAATGTTTTCCATATAAAATACCTATTTATATCTCCCTTATACATTATTCTCTCAGGGTCTTTAACAAGTCTATGAACTCTTAAATACATATCTTGAACTAAGTCTTTAGCGAGGGTCATATCGCATCCTAAGTTAATAAGCATCTTAATCCATAACTCTTGATGAACTGCTATTTTTTCTAACATTAAATCTCTTTTATATTTATTTCTACTCTTGGGTTCTCTCTATCTAATTCTTCTGATACTTGTGTTTCAAGAAATTTAATTACTTTTTTTACTTCTTTTATCTGGAAACAACGGATGCAATCCTTGACTACTATAACCTGTAAACTCTTGCAATTCAAACGTAATTAAGTTATACTCATCAATTTCATTTAAAATCAACTTTTTATAACCCCAAACTAATTTTTTATCTAATTTCATAGTTTATTTTTCTTGAGATATTCTTTCATTGCTTTATCAAATTTATTCCATAAAAACTTACCTTCATCGCTTTGTTCAAATTCTATTCTTGATTCATTATCACATTTAAGAAGCAACTTCTTTAATTCATTATAATAAACCTCTTTACCATCTCTATACCACATATTATATCTCTTTTATCATTATTTCAACACGAGGATTTTCTCTATCTAATTCTGTTGGCAATATAGTCTCTGTCTTTACATAATCATCATTATCATCCTCCCAACAACCATACTCAGTAATCGAATCCAATAAGAACTTACTTACTACACTAATCACATTCATCTTGTCTAAACGTCTTTTAGATGCTTTAAAGACCTTATAAGTTACCTCGACAGGTGTTTGTATAACTAAACCTTCTAACTGCTCTCTAAGAGCCTCTGAATAGGCTTTCTTAGCATCATTACTTATTCTATGATGTAAGTTCCTATAGGTATTCATATTCAAAGCAATTCTCTTGTCTTTAACAGTTTTTCTCGGTAGAGTTACAAACAGAGGGGATTTTATCTTATGTATCATTAAAATAATTCTTTTATAGGTAATAGTATTCCCTTAGAAGTATTATTGTCTCCTCCTAATCTATCTCTATCTGTATTCAAATACTTTCTACACCTATATTTTAAATCGGTAGTCTTTATTAAATGTAATGTATCTCCAAAAGCAAAGCAATAGTATTCTGATTGAGACGTTGCTAAACCAGATTTCTTTCCTCTACTAAAATACTCTACATAGACATTACCTGTCTTTAATGCTTTTAAATCGTACTTAACCTCAATAGTAGAGGAGTCAAGTATATTACCCAACTCCTCTTCTTTAACTTGACCTATCTTTAAATCGTATTTAAAATCATTATTATAATTCATTACAAGCCCATCTTAACGTTAAAAGCAGTATGACCACCCAATACAATACCAATACCAATAGCCTCTTTCTTACCTCCTTGCATATAACCCATAGCATAAGACTTGCTATCTATACCACAACCTACTGCCATACCGAAGATGGCTCTTGTTTTACCAAAAAACCATTCTACATACATATCAGTATGGTAATGTCCTGAAACAGTTGATATCATATCTCTTTTGGCTGCCATTCTTGGCTTACCACTTTTATCTCCGTGAACGTATCTTACACCATCAATGTAAACTTCCGTTACAAACCTCCAATTAGGTGTTTCTAATACTTCTGAAAACTCCTTAATCCATTTACTTGGAATATTAGATGATTGAGCTTTACGGATGATTAATCTATCGTGATTACCCAAAGTAACAGCTGCATTAGGAAATGCTTTATACCATTTAGCTAATTTCTGTATTGCTTGTTCTAATTCAAACCTACCTCCCATACCATCTGCTGATGATTCGTGATAACTTGAATAATGATTGTCAATAATATCTCCAATAAAAATAACCTTGTTACAGTTATGTATAGCGTACTGCTCTTTACAGAAATCTAAGTAACCATCTAAACAAAATGGTTCGTGCAAGTCCCCTATAACAAGGACTCTGTCCTCTACTTTAGTTAGGTTCTGGTAGGCTTTTAGTATCTTACCTTTTAATCTTGGTCTAAAATCTTTCATAATTATGTTTTATACTATAAATATAATGCTTTTTGTATATGTTTTTACTACAAAGTTATTAACAAATTAGTTAAAAGCCAAGCAGTTCATCAGAACTAATTATCTTAGGTAATCCGTTTTCATCTAAGTTAAAGTCAAATGATTCAAATGGTGTATTCCTACTTCTCTTACAGGATACTGTTATACAACCAAACTTATTCTCGTCTCTCTCTAACTGTATCTGAGTTTCTGCTTTCTTCTCTAAGAAACTACCTAAGTGTCCTGTTGGCTTATCTGAACCAAAGTTACTATGGATTACGGTTACAATGTGGCAGTTGTAAATAGAAGTCCAAGACATTATCTTTTGCACTATAGCAGAGGACTCCTCTAAATTATTAGCATCACTAACTAAGTCGGCAATTCCATCAATCACGACTAAACCTATCTCTTTACCTTCTTCCCTCATACAGTCTAAGTAATACTGTATAAAATCTATTCTATCCTTATACCCTATTTTTCTTAAAGCAAAGGTATGGTAGAAATCTAAGTTCAATCCTTTATTCATCCATTCTATCCTCTTAAACACTCTCTGTGAGTGCCATTCGCCTTGCTCTGTATCAAAGTGTACAAAATGTTTATTCTCCCTAAAAGAACTCATACCCTTCGTAAATCTACCATTAGGATTACAAAAGGCTGAACCTAATAAACTAACAAAGAAAGTTTTCATTGATTTTGGAGGTGCTTGTACAAAGCTAAAGTTACCGTAGGTGCAAATTGCAGTTGGAAACTCCTTTATATTACCATCTTTAAGTGCTACTTTATTAGTCTTAAAACCAATAGCTATAGGAGGATGCTCAATCTTTTTATTTATATCAATAGCACATTCTTCTTCTATTGATTGCATATACATTATGTGGTCGTTCTGTTCTTGTAATTCTTGTTCTGTCATTGTAGTTATTTTAAAAATTGTTTGGAGGTGTGAGGGCAATCAGAAAGTTGAGTTTCCAAATAATGAATCCGAGATTTTAAACGATTCCTCGTCTTATAAGCCATATAATAAAAATCAAAGTACAAATAAGTCATTATTAGATACATTAGAAACCAAAAAGGAATCTGATTGAATAATATTTTGGCGGATTGAAAAAAACGGTAGCCAACAACGTGTAAAAAAAATTGCTTAATTCTGTTATTTTCCATTATTTCTGTTTATTTTTTTGTATTCATTAATTCTTTAAACATTTCAATAGTACATAATATTATTCCAACGAATGAGAACAATACTATAATGCAAAATATTAGTGTAATAAATTCTTTAATCATCTTATTTGTTTTATTTAATAAAAAAAGGGAGGCTTTTAAACCTCCCCTTATCTAATTTAGAAAGGTAAATCGTTAGTTGCTAACTCCTCTGTTGGCACACCAATATCTGTTGCTGGTGCATTAGCTCCTGATTTAAACACTTTCCAAGCCGAAAGACTCACATAGTACTTACCATTATACTCATTACCTCTAACATTGAAATCTACATCTACTGATGCTCCTACTTTGTTATACTTGATAAAGTCATCTACCTTATCTTGTACGATTTCAAACTTAACATCTTGAGGGTACTTCTCGTCATTTGTTGTGATAACAAATCCTACTTTCTGAAATCCAGAGTCAAATACTTGTTTCTCTTCGATTAATTTAATTGTTCCTGTTAATTGGTTACTCATAATTTCTAATTTTAATTTAATTGTTAATATTTATAATCCTACTCCTATTCCTTTATCTATAACCTCTTCAATATGTCTAAACACACTTCTCTCTTGTTCACCAGTTACATCTACTCCATTTAGTAATAGTCTGTAATGGTCTTTTTTACCTGTTGGCTTTAACTCTATACTATTCATATTATTTAATTAAGATTTGTTTAACTTGTTTTGACATAGTGTATCTTGCTTCTACCGCTTCCATAGAACCACCATCCTTTAAATACTTCTTTACTTTATCGAACTCAGTACTTGTTTGAGTTAATGTAGTTTTAGCGTTCTTAGAGTGTGTATTAGTAGCATCACTATCTTTATTATCATCTATTAATAATAAGTTACCTAAAGCATATTTCTTAGCATAACTACTTGCAGCACCTGTTCTTTGTGGCATTTGCATACCTTTAGCACTAAAGTCTATAATAGCTTGTGCTTGTGAAGATATAGAACTCTCTCTGTCTGTAGATTCCACATCTATAATCTTAGCTTCAGAAGCTATGTAAACGTGTTCTCCATAACCAGCTAATTCGTCATTAATCTTAAATACTACTTTGTACTTTTCTTCAAAAGGTTTAACTGCTTCTAAGATATCTTCTGCTGAACGATACTTGTACTTACCGAAAGCATTTGTTTGGTTCTTTGTAACCTTTAATTCTACTTGAATCTTCTGTAATTTTTCTAAAATTGTCATAATTTACTCTGTTTTTAATAATTCGTTTTTAACTATTTGTTTGTACTCTGTTGGGCAATCTCTATCTGTTAGTTCAAAGATGTAGGTTTCATAA
>Ga0233426_10003195_pt1 | contig 13155 bp, 9 predicted proteins | sample SI_118_April2016_6_FD_179875 | JGI IMG/M metagenome (GOLD analysis project Ga0233426, IMG submission 179875) | Seawater microbial communities from Saanich Inlet, British Columbia, Canada - SI_118_April2016_10_MG | ecosystem: Environmental > Aquatic > Marine > Inlet | place: Canada: British... | reverse complement strand
CACCCGACACACCCGACACACCATGTGTTAAGTGCTTGATATATAAGGGATTGTGGTGTGCAGGTTTGGTGATAGTAACCCGACACACCTTGACACACCCGACACACCTTAGATTTGCAGGAGCCCGTGGACGTGAACCGCGAGCCGTACTTCTTTGTTCGTGAGCCGTGTCTCCTTTCTATCGAGTTTGGTGAGAATGTCCCAAGCGCTGTTCCAGAGGAATTTGTTAAGAACTATGGTCGCTGGGTCGTGAATCGTCAGTAGTAGACGTTCTACTGGTGTATAGAATGTTTCATGGGCTTTCTCCGTTAGAGTTTCATGGTGTGATAGTGATAGGCCTTGGATTTCGCTTCGAAGTGCGAGAAGCCCATGCGTCCATATTTTGAGACAAGGTTCCAGAGCTAAATTCGAAAACAAGGTTCCAAATGGATAAAAGGGGGAGGGTGGGCCTTCTCATCGGGGTGGAGAAGATATATTGAGCGGTAAGTAAATCGCGAAAAATTTTCTGTAAAAATTCAGCCTACCTATGACGGTCAAGAACACCTTGATAAACCACCCGAGTCGCCTCATCCATAACGCACATCAATGTCTGCTCAAACGTACTCCTCAACAGTGCTTTTACTGCAATATCAGCGGCTGACGCCATTGGCCACTTATAAACACCGGTCCCCATAGAAACAAAGGCAATGCTCTTAGCATCAGGCGCTCCACTGTGCAGTGCCAGAGCCGATGCATAGGCGCTATAAAGCTGCTCAGCTTCACCTCGCTGGCCATCCATATACCTTGGGCAGACGGTGTGGATTACATATTTAGCGGATAAATTAAATGCGGGGGTGATGATTGCTTCCCCAGGCATGAGTGGGGCGAATGGCTTTGCTGCTGCTTCTAGTTGAGGGCCGGCGGCTTTGTGGATGATGCCGGAGATGCCGCTGCCCGCAAGTAAAGATGGATTGGCAGAAAATGCGATGATATCGAAATTTCCATGAAATATATTTCGGTTGAGTATTTCCAAGCTAGTCATTCGAGAGGCCCTTCCTATACTAAATCGGATAAACTATGATGGCACATAATAGTAACGACTCAAGCTACATATGGAAATCCTCGATAACATAAATGCTCTCTGGGGCGATGATTTTAAGAAGACTGGCAAACCTGGTTCACGCCTACGAATTGCTGCTTCTTGCTTCTCCATTTATGCTTATGAAGCATTAAAGAAAGAGTTAGAGCAAGTTGATGAGCTGAAATTCATATTTACCTCGCCTACATTTGTTGCGAATGAAGTCACTGACAAAATAAAAAGAGAGCGCCGTGAATTCCATATTCCAAAACAACAGCGGGAAAGGGACTTATATGGAAGTGAGTTTGAGATACAGCTAAAAAATAAATTAACTCAAAGAGCTGTCGCTAGAGAGTGTGCTGATTGGATACGTCGTAAAGCTGCATTTAAATCAAACTCCACCAAGGCCCCCATGCAGCAATTTGCTTGTATATCTGATGAAAATGCAAAAACTGCATACACGCCACTTCATGGTTTTACTGCAGTTGATCTAGGTTACCAAAGCAGCGATGCAGTATCGAATTTAATTAATAAGATAAGCGAAGCGCCCTTAACCAATACATATGTGGAGCTATTTGATCAAATTTGGAATGATGATGAAAAGCTACAGGATGTGACTGAAAGTATTTGTAACCACATTGAATCTGTATACCAAGAGAACTCGCCTGAAAAAATATATTTTTTTATTCTCTACAATATTTTTAATGAATTTCTTGAAGATCTAAATGAGGATGTGCTGCCCAATGACCTTACGGGATACAAAGATAGCGCAATTTGGAACAAATTATTTAATTTTCAGAGAGATGCAGCCACTGGCGTAATTAACAAACTTGAAAGTTACAATGGTTGCATTTTGGCAGATAGTGTTGGTTTGGGTAAGACATTTACTGCATTAGCGGTAATAAAATACTACGAACTTAGAAATCGCTCTGTTTTGGTTTTGTGCCCCAAAAAATTAGCGGATAACTGGTTAAACTTTAATCGTAATCTAAAAACCAATAGCTTGGCTGAAGATAGGTTAAATTATGATGTTCTATGTCATACCGATTTACAGCGAACCAGTGGCGAATCATTTGGTACCCCGCTCAATAAGATTAATTGGGGAAATTATGATTTGGTGGTAATTGATGAGTCTCATAACTTTAGAAATAATGAGGTTTTTAAAGAAAGAGAAACACGCTATCAAAAGTTAATGAATGCAGTTATACGAGATGGTGTTAAAACAAAGGTGCTGATGTTGTCGGCAACGCCAGTTAATAATCATTTTGGAGATTTGCGAAATCAGTTGGCGCTAGCCTATGAGGGTGAATCTGATAACCTTAACAAAAATTTAAAAACAGGTAGAAGTGTTGAGGAAATTTTCAAACGAGCCCAAGCTGTGTTCAACAAGTGGTCGAAGTTTCCGGCTGAAGAAAGAACAGCAAAATCTATTCTAGAGTCCTTGGATTTTGATTTTTTCGAATTGCTTGATAGCGTCACAATAGCAAGATCCAGAAAGCATATTGAAACATTTTACGACACCTCTGAAATCGGTGAATTCCCAACGCGTAGGAAACCATTATCTTTTCGGTGCGCACTTACACGCCGTGATGATGTGATGAGTTTTAACGAGATTTATAAGCAACTAACTTTGTTTAAGCTTTCTATCTATGCTCCGATAAGTTACATATTGCCAAGTCGTTTGAAAAAATACGAAGATCTATATGATACAGATGTAGAAGGTGGGAAATCTAAGCTGCGACAGGTGGATCGAGAACGCAGTCTTCAATCACTAATGACCACAAATTTACTCAAGCGACTAGAGAGCTCAGTGGAGGCATTTAGAATTACGCTTGGAAAATTAGAAACTCACCATAAAGGTGTTCTCTCTAAAATTGACCAGTTTAAAAAAACTGGCAATGTTTCTTCACTTAATAATTTCGCCGATGCACTTGATACTTTCGAATCAGATGATGAGGATTTAAATGGAGCTGAAAAGTTTAGTGTTGGTGGAAAAACACAGGTAGATCTTGCCGACATGGATTTGCCGTCATGGGAACATGACTTAAAAGCAGATCTTTTACTTATTTCAGAGATTTTGAGAGAAATGGTAAAAGTTTCACCCAAAGATGATATTAAGCTCCAGCATATTAAAAATCATATTCTTGAAAAAGTTAAAAAACCTATAAATACTGGAAATAAAAAAGTAATAGTATTTACTGCATTTGCTGATACTGCAAATTATTTATATCAACAGTTATCTGAACCCTTGCTAGATATTGGTATTCACTCGGGTCGAGTATCTGGTAGTGATGCACCAAAAACAACATTGGCAAAAGGGTATGACTTTCAATCCTTATTGACATTATTTTCTCCAATTTCCAAAGAAAAGGCATTAATTTTTCCAGACGAGCAGGGTGAGATTGATTTATTAATTGGCACCGATTGTATCTCTGAGGGTCAAAATCTCCAGGATTGTGACTATCTTATTAACTATGATATTCATTGGAACCCTGTACGCATTATTCAGCGATTTGGGCGAATAGATCGAATTGGCTCAACGAATAAAACAATTCAGCTCGCCAACTATTGGCCTGATATTTCATTGGATGAATATATTAATCTTAAAGAAAGAGTAGAAAACAGAATGCATATTGTTGATATTGCAGGTACAGGTGATGACAACGTTCTTTCAGCAAAAGCTAATGACGTTAGCTATCGAAAAGAACAGCTTCGCCGCCTACAAGATGAGGTTATCGAGCTAGAAGATCTTAAAACTGGTGTCAATATTACCGATTTGGGCCTGAATGACTTCCGCATGGACTTGCTAAATTACATTAAAAATAATGGTGATTTGGGACACATGCCAAGCGGTATGCATGCAGTTTTGAAGGCCGATTTGGATAAAGGGCTTAAGCCTGGCGTTATTTTTACACTTCGAAATAGAAATGCAGCGGTAAATATAAATCAACACAATCGCTTGCACCCCTACTATTTAATCTATATCAGCAATAATGGTGAGGTCATAACTGATCAAACACAGGTTAAGCCTTTACTAGATCTTGTCAGAAGTAATTGTAAAGGCATAAATGAGCCATTAAATTCAGTCTGTAAGGTTTTTAATAAGCAAACAAAAGATGGCCGTGATATGTCTAATTACTCGGAGCTACTGGGCCAGTCAATTCGTTCAATGATAGAGGTGCAAGAGGATAGTGATATAGACAGTTTATTTTCAGGGGCAACAACAAGCGCTCTTGTGGATACCATACAAGGGCTTGATGATTTTGAACTTATTGCATTTTTAGTGATTCATCAGGGTCATTGATAGGAGGTCATTATGAGTTTCTATCAATTGCCAGAAAAAACTCAGTATGGCCGTATTGTGCCTAAGAATAAAATTTATGAACATGCTGGCACTAGTGCTAAATTAAAAGAAATTTTTGTAAGAGATATTGAGAAAATTATTTGGTCGCACAAATTATCCCCTGAAACTCTAAATTTGCCGGCTTCAGATGAGATCAAAGAAATACAAATATTTACTATCGTTTTAAAAGAACAGCTATTATCTAATGATGTTCTTGCTACAGTTGATCGTGCTATTCCTTCGCCTATTGTCTTTGCTTTAGAGTCTAATGGCAAAAAGTCCTATAGGGCAGCGTATAAGCGCACTAGCGATGCGGATAAAAATAAAAGGGTAATAAGTAGCTACTTTGAAACCAGTTGGTTTGATAAAGATATGCAGTATCAAGATTTACCTATGGTGCTCAATTTGACGGGGTTATATCATGCCTTCTTGGAAATGATGATGCCGCTACCCAAAAGAAAAAATGAAACCCTAATTATGCATGTGACAAGGGTGGATGAATGGGGAAATAAGGAAAAAGAAGTATTGAAGCTAAATTCAAGATTAAAAAAAGAAAAACAATTTAATCGTCGTGTTGAAATTAATCAGTCAATTAAGAATTTAAAAAGAGAAATTAATAAATTAGCCAGCGGTTAATTGGCAAAAAGTTTTTTTAAAGGAATACAAATGGAAAAGTTAAAAATGCATAGCCCTAACTTTACTGATGAGAATATCACAAAGTTAGCCGAGTTATTCCCTGGCTGTGTTACTGAGTCACAAAATGATGCTGGCGAGCTATCAAAAGCTATTGATTTCGATCTGCTTAAGCAAGAGCTATCAAAAAATATTGTAGAGGGCCCAAAGGAGCGTTATCAGCTTAATTGGCCAGGCAAAAAAGAAGCATTGTTAACCGCCAATGCACCTATTACCAAAACTCTACGCCCCTGTCGTGAAGAATCAGTGGATTTTGATAACACTGAAAATCTGTTTATTGAAGGAGACAATCTCGAGGCCCTGAAGTTGTTGCAAGAAACCTACTTGGGCAAGGTCAAAATGATTTATATCGACCCGCCATACAATACGGGGCGAAATCTTTTATATAAAAATGATTTCAGCGAGAAATCAACCACTTATTTAAAACGATCTGGCCAGCTAGCAGATGACGGTGGCAAATTAGTTTCAAATCCAGATCATTCGGGAAGATTCCACTCTGATTGGCTTACAATGATTTATCAACGATTAAAAGTTGCAAAAAAACTTTTGGCAGATGACGGAGTAATGGTTTGCGCAATTGACGAGAATGAATTTGGGACATTGTCTGTTCTTATGAAAGAAATTTTTTCAGGAGGAGCATGGGAGCATGCATACGTTACTGTTGTGCATAATCCTCGTGGTCAACAGGGTCTGAATTTCTCATATGTAAATGAGTATCTGATATTTGTTTTTAAGCGCGGAACGAAAGCGATTGGAGATAGAAAAATAAACTCCAGTGACGTTGATTGGTCTCAATTTAGAAATTGGGGTGGAGAATCTGAAAGAACAGATGCAAAAAATTGTTTTTATCCGGTTATCGTAAAAGATGGAGACATTATTGGATTTGGTGATGTTTCTCCAGACAATTATCATCCAGACCAAACGGTGTGGGAAGATGGCGTTGCATATGTTTATCCAATTGACAACAAAGAAATTGAGCGCAAGTGGCGCTACGCAAGACAAACTGTCAACCAAATAAAATCAATGCTGAGAGCTCGAAAGACTGAGCGTGGCTACCAAATTGAAATAGGTAAAACTTTTGGTTTATATAAAACTGTGTGGACTGACAAAAGATATGATTCTAATGAGTATGGCTCAAAGCTGATAAATAACTTAATTGACGGTTCAGGTTTTACTTTCCCTAAAAGTTTATGGGCAGTTTATGACCCTCTAGAGGCTGTGACCGGCGATAACAAGGATGCAGTCATACTTGATTTTTTCGCAGGATCAGGAACAACCGCACATGCGGTGATGAAATTAAATAGGCACGACGGTGGTAAGCGTAAATTCATTACAGTTCAGATTCCGGAAATAATAGATGAATCTTCTTTGCCTTACACCAATGGTTTTAAAACAATCGCAGATATTACCAAAGAGAGAATAAGAAAAGCTGGTGACCAAATCAAAGAAGAAAACACTGATGCTGATGATCTTGATGTTGGGTTTCGGGTTTTAAAAATTGACTCAAGCAATATGAATGAGGTGCATTACACACCTGATTCTGTTTCCAAATCAGATCTTTTTAATCAAGTCGAGCATATTAAAAATGATCGCGGCGGCGAAGATTTATTGTTTCAAGTGATGTTGGATTGGGGGGTGGATTTATCATTACCTATTCGCGCTGAATCTATTGCAGATAAGACCGTCTATTTCGTTAATGATGATGATTTAGTAGCCTGTTTTGAAGATGATATAGACGAAGCATTGATTAGAGCATTAGCGGACTATGAGCCCTTACGGGTTGTATTTCGTGATGATGGCTTTGAATCTGATAGCGTTAAAATTAATGCCGAACAAATTTTTAAACAACTTTCACCGAACACTGATATCAAAGTGATATAGGGGCCAATCCATTGCGAATAAAGTTTAAAAGCCAAGCTTATCAAAGTGCAGCAGTGGACGCGGTTATAGACTGTTTCCAGGGCCAGCCCAAACATGATGGTATCAAATATCGCATGGATAAAGGTGTTGCTGTAACTGATCACCAGGGTGTGCAGCAAGCACAAATGGATTACGATGGTGATGCTGGTGAGAGTGCTTTTAAAAACGCGCCTATTCAGCTTGATGAAGCGGCACTTTTACACAATATTCAACAGGTTCAAAGTCGGCAAAATCTGCCGGTTAATCAGAGTTTGACCGAATTTACGGAAAAAAATAGAAGAAATAATCAATTAGAGGCTGTTAAAGCCAAATATACCAAAATGGCTCGTGCAATTTCCCCCCTCCATCTGGATGTTGAGATGGAGACTGGCACTGGCAAAACATATTGCTATATTAAAACCATTTTTGAAATTAATCAGCGTTTTGGCTGGAGCAAATTTATTATTGTTGTACCCAGTATTGCGATTCGCGAGGGGGTAACCAAATCTCTTGAGATTACCGCTGATCATTTTGCTGATAAATACAATAAAAAAGCACGTTTTTTTACCTATAACTCTAAAGATCTGGATAAGCTTGAAAGCTATTCATCGGATAGTGGCATAAATGTCATGGTGATTAATATTCAGGCGTTTTATGCAACTGGTAAAGACAATCGTCGTATCTATTTAGAGTTAGATGATTTTCAGTCGAGGCGTCCCATTGATGTTATTAGTGCCAACCGTCCAATTCTATTTCTAGATGAGCCGCAAAAGATGGAGGGCGATAGAACCCTTGAATCACTGGCAAAATTTAACCCCCTGATGGTTATCCGCTACTCAGCTACCCATAAAACAAATCACTTAAAAATTCATCGTCTTGATGCATTAGATGCTTACAACAAAAAACTCGTTAAGAAAATCGTGGCGCGTGGGATTAGTGTAAAAGGTCAGGGCGGAACAGATTCCTATCTTTATCTTGAAAATATCGAAACTTCAAAGCAATCACCCCAAGCCTGGATTGAGATGGAAGAAAAACAGGCAGCAGGTAAAGTAGTCAAAAAACGCCGTAAAATAGGTAAAGGCGATAATTTGCATGACCATAGTAACCAGATGGATCAGTACAAAGGTTATGTGGTCAGTGATATTAATGCTAATACTGACACAGTGGACTTTACCAATGGTGTTACCCTGAAAGCGGGAGAAGCCTTTGGCGATATCAATCAGGATGTTCGTCGTCGCATTCAGATAAGGGAAACCATTAAAGCCCACCTAGATAAGGAAGAGCAACTTTACAGGTTGGGAATAAAAGTTCTTTCGCTGTTTTTTATCGATGAAGTAGTGAAGTACCGTGATTATGATAAAGAGGACACCAAAGGACTTTATGCAACCATTTTTGAAGAAGAGTATAAGGAGCAGGTTGCTAACAAGCTGACTGAATTAGAATTAAGCCCTGAATACCATAATTATCTTAAAGCCATACAAGCAGAGACAACCCATCAGGGTTATTTCTCGATTGATAAAAAAGGCAAGATGGTCGATAGCCTGAGTAGTTCAAGATCTGAAAAAGCAGAGAGCACGGATGTAGATGCATATGACCTTATATTGAAAGATAAGGAAACATTGTTATCACTACCAACATCAAAGGATGATGACGATAGTAAAGCCCTTAAAAATGTCCGTTTTATCTTCTCTCATTCTGCACTACGAGAGGGTTGGGATAACCCAAATGTATTTACCATGTGCATGCTAAAAAATAGTGACAACACTGTATCACGGCGACAAGAAGTAGGCCGTGGACTTCGTATTGCTGTTAATCAACAGGGTGATCGTCAAGATCAGCCATCCACTGTTCATGATATTAATGTATTAACTGTAGTCGCCAGTGAGAGCTATCAAGAGTTTGTGTCGGGTTTGCAAACGGAAATTGTCGATACTTTGGCAGCACGCCCAAGAAAAGCTAATAAGGAATATTTTGCTGGTAAAACTTTGCAAAGTCCAAATGGGAATATTCTAGTTACTGATGACTTGGCTAGAAAAATTGAACGTTACTTAATGAAAAATGATTTTACTAATGACATGGATGAAATTACTCCTAGTTACCATCAGGCAAAAGAGGAGGGCACATTACCTGAACTTCCCGAAGAGCTGCAACCGCATGCTGAGGCAGTCTTTAAATTGATTGATGGCGTGTTTGATCCTACACAAATACCAGAAATTGATGATGGGCGTAAACCAAAAATTAATCCTCTAAACGATAATTTCAATAAAAAAGAGTTCAAAGAGCTATGGAATCGCATCAATAGAAAAGCGGTATATAAAGTGGATTTTGATTCATCCGAGTTGATTGAAAATTCCATAGCCGCAATTGATAAGGAGCTTAAAGTTACCGAACTCACATACAGGGTAGAAACTGGTGAGTTAGGAAGTGGTTTAACTGACAGCACATTAAGAGATGGCAGCGGATTTACCTTAAGAGATAGCTATGATGATCAGTCAAGCGGATCTGTTCATTCAAAAGTAGAATATGATTTATTGGGCAAGATTAGTGAGGCCGCAACACTGAAAAGAAAAACTGTTGCTGAGATTTTAATGGGTATTCAAGATTATCAATTTGAGAAATTCAAAAAGAATCCTGAGCAGTTTATTGCTGAGGTTTCTCGCTTAATCAAAGAGCAGAAGGCTAGCATGATTGTTAACAAGCTAACTTATGACCAAACTGATCAAACATTTGATTCAGATATATTTACCGCTTCTCAAAGCAAGCAAGACTTTACAAAGGCATCTGAACCCCTTAAGCGTCACATTTATGACTACGTTATTGCAGACTCAGATGTGGAAAGAAAATTTGCTGAAAAACTGGATGTTAGTAATGAAGTCATTGTATATGCAAAGCTCCCCGGCGGTTTTGTAATTCCTACGCCAGTGGGGGACTACAACCCTGATTGGGCAATTTCTTTTAAAGACGGTGCCGTGAAACACGTTTACTTTGTTGCAGAAACAAAAGGTTCGCTCTCTAGCATGCAATTACGAGATGATGAAAAAGTAAAAATTGAGTGCGCAAAAAAGTTTTTTGATGATATCAGTAATAAAATCACCTCTGAAAACGTTAAGTACGATGTAGTTAATGATTATGAAAGTTTAATGGATGTTGTTAGATCTAATTAGGTATTAAAGTTAAATTACATTTCGGCTTTTAATTGATATGCAAAATTATTCGCTGCTTAAAACTCGCCAACGCGAGGAGCGTCAATCACATTCCGAGGGTCTTGCTCTTAGAGTGCATCGCTCTCTTAGCTGGCTTCAGCGCTCAGAAAAATGTGATGATGAAGATGGCAGATTTATTTTTTTATGGATCGCTTTTAATGCGGCCTATGCCCAAAGCATTGATGCTGATGAGCGTACCAAGTCGCAGGTTGCCTTTGGTAAATTTCTAGATAAGTTGGTGAGTTTAGATAAGGATGATGCTCTGTATAAGTTAATTTGGAGTGAATATTCTAGCTCGGTACGAATGTTGTTGGATAACGAATTTGTTTTTAAACCCTTTTGGGACTTTCAAAACGGACACTTGACCAAGGAAGAATGGAAAGCAAAATTTGCATCCTCTAAGTTAAAGGCCAATAAAGCATTTAGTAGCCATAAAACAGCTGAAGTTTTAAGAGTTGTTTTGTCTAGGATGTATACACTGCGCAATCAATTAGTTCATGGGGGCGCTACCTGGAATAGTGCCGTTAACCGTGAGCAGTTAAAAGATTGCACCGCATTTCTAGGCAAATTAGTGCCATTTGTTATTGAGTTAATGCTGGATAATCCCCAGACAGTTTGGGGTGATGCACTCTACCCGCCGGTTTAGGTTTCTTTAAGAGCGGCTACTTTTTCTAGAAAAATACCGTGCTCACATTCCTCACTATGTTCAGGCTGTTTGTCGCTGTGTAGTAATTCCTTGATATCAAGCAAAGCTTGCTCTACCCACTCATCTGAGCCCTCGTACTCTAGGATAGATGTATCAAAGTGCATAACAGCCTTGGTTGTATTCTCGATGTTAAGCATGCCGTCATAGCCTACATGCAGACCATCTACATACAGAAAATAGCCAATATCACTTACTTCAAATCCTTTGCGACGCATGACCCATTGATACATATCCATTTGGCGCTTGTAGCCCTTTTTCCATTTGCCATCTAGATTAACGGGCTCGGGTTCTTTTCTCTGATTAGATGTACTTTTGTAATCGACAATATGCAATTCACCAGTTTTGGTGTTCCGCCACACATCATCTAAACCACCCCCAAAGATAAAATTGGTTTCTTTATGGAGGGTATTAAAGTGATGATCGTCTTTGCCAAAACTTAGTGAGTTTTCCCAGTTGGGCATATCGGAATGATCAAAAGGAACTAAATGCTCAAGGCCATTATCAATCATGATGGGGTGAGGCGCTTTGCCACGATATTGGTCAAAGTCTTTTTTTAATAGTTTGTCGGTATTTGAATTTAACAAAAACCCGGGAATGGATGGAAATTTAACTCCTTTTGCTCGATCAAGCCAAAAACAGGCAGGGCACTTTATAAAAGCCTCAACCTTGCTTCTTGAAAGCTCATAGGGGCTTTCATGTTCCGGTTTGTACGTGCCTCTATGCCTTGCCATATATTTATACTTTCAAGATAAAAGTTTAAAATATCTACACGCCGAATGTCTTTAAAAACTCAATAAAGTCCTCTATCTCATTATTTTCGATAGGCGAGTAGTCATCAGTTTCGCGGTATGATTCTCTTACTTCCTTGGCAAATTCAGTGTCTCCACGAGTAAGCTCATCAAATTTCCCATACCATGAAATTGCAAGCCATGTTTTACTGTTTTCATTCATTGCTATCAGCATTTCTTCCGTAATTTCATCACTTGTAGCATTATCAAAAATTTCTTTTAGCCCAATTTGATAGGTATCCAGTTCATCGCCTTCAACGTCATAGATTATCGGATGCAGCTCCAATAGTGCGTATTTAAAGGCCTCTATTGATTCATGCCAAAACAATAAGCGACCATCCCATCCGCTAGCACTGCCAAGAAAACAACCATATCCAGAAGTGCGTGGATCACTAGTTTGAGCTTTTTCTAATTCTGCTAGTTTTTCATCATCGATCATTAGGCACCTCTTGTGATTTAAGCCAAAAGTCTTTATTTGGCATAGGATAAAATTTCCTTTACGTAAATGCAATAAAAGCAAATTTGGAGACAATGTATTACCAAGAAAATCTCTGTATGAGGAACATAATTTTTTTAGCACACTAAAAAATTGAATTTATTGGTGATTATTTAGATATCTAATCGACTTGCAACTCTTGCTTGGTAACTATTTTCGTCTCCGGAATCTTTCTGACATCACACTTTCAAAGAGCTAAAATCCGATGTAAACTTATTATTTACATTTAAGATGATACTGATAATGACTTCATTTGCAGATTACCTAAAAGACCTCCGCACCAGTAAGCGCATTGGCGTCCGCGAGTTGGGGCGAGAGTGTGGTGTGACTGGTATGCATATCTCCAATATGGAGAAAGGCAAATCAATGCCAAGCCCTGAGTTGATTGTAAAGCTTGCTAAAGCGCTTGAGACAGATGTGGATGAGATGTCCCATCGTGCTGATCATGTGGCGCCTGAGGTCGTGGATATTATTCAGAAGCAGCCTAAAGCAGTGCCCAATTTCTTGCGCTCTGCCAAGGACCTAACACCTGAGCAGTGGGAAGAGCTGCAAAAGCAGGTCGAGGGGATGGCTGGCGATAAAAGCGCTGATGATAGTTGATTGGCCAGTACTCAGTGATGATGAAATCGAGCGACTTGCATCAGATTTCCGATCACAAGCTTTAGGCAGTCTCGCTCTAAACAGTGGTGGGGCAGTCCCAGTTGAACAAATCGCTGAACAGTACCTAGGTTATGACTTAGAGTTCGTTGATGACAATGGCGCCTTACCAGGCGATGTTATCGGTGGCATCGACTTTGATACCAATACCATCATCATCAATTCAGCAATTGAGAGTCACTTAGGTCGATATAGCTTCACCATTGCCCATGAGATTGCACACCACGTGCTCCATAGGGATCTGTTTCTAAAAGCTCGACCTGGGGACTCTATTATGTGTCGTGGTGGTGAAGTGCGGCCTATCGAAGAGGTG
>Ga0233426_10003193_pt1 | contig 13157 bp, 13 predicted proteins | sample SI_118_April2016_6_FD_179875 | JGI IMG/M metagenome (GOLD analysis project Ga0233426, IMG submission 179875) | Seawater microbial communities from Saanich Inlet, British Columbia, Canada - SI_118_April2016_10_MG | ecosystem: Environmental > Aquatic > Marine > Inlet | place: Canada: British... | reverse complement strand
AGTTGGTTTAAATCGTAATAGGCGTCTAAGAGTATTAATAAAATAAAAACAAGAAGTGGCTTTTAATTATTTAAATTTGTTAAAAATTGATAATCCAACATAAATTTTGAAATTTAATTCCTACTCTTCTTTTGAATCTTTAGCGAGAATAAATGAAAATATATTAGCTAAAAATCCATTTATAGGTGCTGTATTTTTGTCCACATTTCAAAAACATCACAAAGAAAATATCAAGCATTATTTTTTGAGTTTTAAAGATGAGTCAAGCGAAGGATTAATCTACGCTCAGCAATTTAAAATTGGAGGAAGACAGATTAAAGGCTATCAAAAGAAAAACAATATTCGAAAAAGAATTAATTCTTTTTTTTTAGGAATGTTTAATTTTAAGATAATTGGTTTAGGAAACAATTTCTTAACTAATGAGCCAAGTGTTTCTTTACAAGGAAGCATCAAAAATCAAGACTTATTTCTGAAAAAACTTATTAAAAAATTCTCAAGTGAAGAATGTGTCAATAAATTTATATTCCCTGATCATTTTTTTAAAACTGTTGGGGTAGAATTCCCTACAAAAGAATTTCCAAAACTAATTGCTTTAGAGGTAGATGAGGATATGTCAATAGACATTCGATCACATTGGAAGAGTTTAGACGACTACACTAATGATTTAAGCAAAAAATATAAAAAAAGAATAAGGAGCGTATTTATAAAAAGTGAAAAATTGGAATTTAAGATTCTTAATGACGAGAATTTAAAAAATAACCAAGAAAAAATGCAAAGCTTGTTTAACAATGTAAGAGAGTCTTCCGCTTTTTATAGCGTTCCTTTCAACGTGAACAGTTATGCTGATTTTCAAAAAATAAATAATCCGAAATCAATAATTTATGGCTGTTATTTAAAAGGTGAACTCATCGCTTTCAGTTCAGAATGGATTACTAATAACAAGCTTTACTCCTATTTTATAGGTTTAAATTATGAATATAGTCGTAGTCATAATGTGTATGACAGAATCCTGTACAATACCATTGAAAATGGAATAAAAAAAGGAGTAGAAACTATTGTTTTTGGTCGTACGGCCGCAGAGTTTAAAAGTAATTTTGGGGCAACTCCTAAAAAGTCATTTATTTACATTTATCTAAAAAACCCTGTTCTAAGGTTTTTTCTAAAACCAATTTTGTCATTTATTAAACCAAAAAAGTGGATTCAAAGAAATCCGTTTAAAGCTTAGTTTCTGTGCAAAAAACACTGAAAAAAAGCAAAAAACACACTTTTATTGGGGTTTTTTACACATTAACACCTATTTACACAAGATTTTTATTAAAAGTCATTTTTACAAATAAATACATAAATTTGTAGATAGATGAATATAGAAGAATTTTTAGTCGTCATTCCAGCTAGAGCAGGCTCTAAAAGAATTAAAAATAAGAATAGAATCTTATTTAATAATAAGCCACTTATTGCTCAATCTATCGAGTATGCTAAAAAAAACATAGGTGCTGATATTATTATAAATACCAATGATAAATTAATCTCTCCTATTGCCGAACAATATGGCCTAGACATCATGTGGAGAGAAGAACATTTAGCACAAGATAAAAGCTCAACATTAGATATGCTAAAAGATGTTGTAGAAAAAGTCAACAAAAAATATAAATATGTTGTCTTGTTGCAACCGACAAATCCTCTACGTCCAAAAAATTTATTCAAAGAATGTCTTGACTTGCTATCTAAAAACCAAGATCAATCTGTAATTACTGTAGGGGAAAGTAAAGAAAAGTTAGGCACAATAAACAACGAGGTTTACCAACCAACATCTTATTTTTTCGGACAAAGAAGCCAAGATTTAGAACCTTTATTTTACGAAAATGGATTAATGTATATTATTCCTTTTTCTATTATTAAACAAGGAAAATTAATGTCGGAAAGACCATCTGCTTGCATTGTAAAGCATCCTTATTCGACAGTTGATATAGACTATGAAATAGACTTAAAATGGGCAGAATTTATTTCCAAAAATTATAACGATGAGTAGTATTGAAATAGCAGGAAGAAAAATAGGTGCCGACTATCCACCTCTAGTAATTGCAGAAATAGGAATCAATCATAACGGAGATTTGCAAATAGCAAAGGAGATGGTAGATGCCGCTCAAAGAGCTGGAGTAGAAGTAATAAAACACCAGACTCATATTGTGGAAGATGAGATGAGTGGAGCAGCTAAAAAAGTTATCCCTGGAAATGCAGATATTTCTATCTACGAAATAATGGATAACTGTTCCCTAAACGAACAAGATGAGTTAGAGCTTAAAAATTATGTAGAGCAAAAAGGATTAATTTTTATTAGCACTCCTTTCTCGCGAGCCGCTGCCAACCGTTTACAAAAATGGGATGTGCCAGCTTATAAAATAGGGTCTGGAGAATGCAACAATTATCCGTTGCTGGAACATATTGCTTCCTTTCAAAAACCAGTTATTTTAAGTACTGGAATGAATACTATTGAAAGTGTTTCTAAGGCTGTAAAGATTTTTGAAAAGCACAATGTGCCTTTAGCACTTTTACATACTACCAATTTATATCCTACTCCAAATCAATTAGTTAGGCTAGGCGCAATGCAAGAATTGTCTCAAGCATTTCCGGATGTTGTTTTCGGATTGTCAGATCATACAATTTCTAATCATGCATGCTTTGGAGCTGTAGCTTTAGGAGCTTCCGTACTAGAAAGACATTTTACTGATTACATGAGTAGAAAAGGTCCGGATATCGTTTGTTCTATGGACGAACAGGCATGTAAAGAATTAATAGAGGGTTCAAAAATAATGTGGCAGCAAAGTGGAGGAAAAAAAGAACCTGCAAAAGAAGAACAAGTAACTATTGACTTTGCCTTCGCAACTCTTTGTTCCATTCAAAAAATTGAAAAAGGACAAGAGTTAACAAAAGAAAACATTTGGGTTAAAAGACCAGGCACAGGACCTATTTTAGCTGAACATTTTAATGCTATTTTAGGAAAAAAAGCAAAACGAGATATAAAACACGACGAGCAACTAGATTGGTCTGATTTTGAATAATGAAAAATAAAAAAATTCTTTTTTTAAGTGGAACTAGGGCTGATTTTGGCAAACTAAAATCATTAATAAGCGTAAGTCAACAATCATCATTATTTGATGTAAGTATTTTTGTGACGGGAATGCACCTCCAAAAAGAGTATGGCTATACCGTCAACGAAATTGAAAAATCAGGTTTTGAAAACATCTATACTTTCGAGAATCACACCACAGAGTCGAGCATGGATTTAACTCTTTCTAAAACCATAGAAGGATTATCTGCATATGTGAAGGAAAACAAGCCCAATCTTATCGTTGTTCATGGAGATAGAGTGGAAGCTTTAGCAGGAGCAATAGTCGGTTCTTTAAACAATATTTTGGTTGGCCATATTGAAGGTGGAGAAGTGTCAGGAACTATTGACGAATTAATTAGGCATTCGGTCAGTAAAATGAGTCATATTCATTTTGTTTCTAATCAACAAGCAAAGAATAGACTTATACAGATGGGCGAAATTGATTCACATATTTATGAAATAGGTTCGCCAGATATTGATATTATGTTTTCTGCTGGTTTACCTAATCTAGAAAAGGCTAAAAATCGATACGAAATACCATTTGAAAAATACGCTCTTTTTATGTTTCATCCCGTAACAACAGAGAGGCAAAATATAGAAAAGCAAGCTAACATACTAATTGATGCCCTGTTGGAAGACAAGCACAATTATGTGGTAATTTATCCTAATAATGATATGGGTTCTAGCACTATAATTAAAGCTATTTCTAGATTAGAAAACAATAATAAATTTCGAATTTTCCCTTCTTTAAGGTTCGAATATTTTTTAACTCTCCTCAACAACTGTCAGTTTATTATTGGAAATAGTAGTGCCGGTATTAGAGAAGCTCCATACTATCAAAAAGCTAGTGTCAACTTAGGAAATCGTCAAAAAAATAGAGCTAAAAGTAACAGTATTATTAATTGCAATTTTGATAAAATAGAAATTGCTAATGCTATTAAACAAAGTCAAAATTTAATTGATTTCGATTCGCCATCTGACTTTGGACAAGGAAAAAGTGATCAGCTTTTTTACGAAATTATAAAAGAAGATTCGTTTTGGGAAGTCTCATGTCAAAAACAATTCAAAGATAAAAAATTAGCCGATTAACTAACTTGATCATAATAATACTTCTAAATATGAAAAAAATTTTAATTCTATTATTCGCAAGCATCTCTATAATTTCTTGCAGTCAGAAAAGTCAAGAAATACAAAACATTAGTGTTTTAGAGTTTAAAAACTTTAAAACCGAAAATACTATTATTTTAGATGTAAGAACAGAAGAAGAAATAAGTCAAGGGCAAATTGAAGGTGCAAGTTCCTTAGATTTTTATGACTCAAGTTTTGAAAATTCTCTGTCTTTAATTCAGAAAGAAAAAGAAGTTTTTGTCTATTGCCAAAGCGGCGGCAGAAGCAAAAAAGCAGCTAAGTTGTTAGCTCAAATGGGACAATTTAAAGTCTATAATGTGGAAGGAGGAATAAGAGCTTGGAAAGAAAATGGTTTTGAATTAACTCCAGCAATTATAAATAATGGCAATGCGAATTTGGAAGTAAGCCAAGACAGTTTAAATAATATTATTGCTCAAAATAAAACTGCATTTATTTCTTTTCAAACAAAATGGTGTGCTCCATGTCGAAAAATGGATCCCGTAATTGCAAAACTGAAAGAAGCTAATCCAGAAGTAGCATTTTTAAAAATTGACATGGATAAAAACGATGCTTTAGCAAAGATGTTCCAAGTAAAAAGCATCCCTACTTTTTTCGTCTTTAAAGACCAAAAAGAAAGTTGGAGCGCAACAGGTGTTCAAGAGTCAGAAGTTTTACAAAAACTACTTGATTAAAAAATTTATTGAGACTTTATTAAAAATTTTAGGCGAATCATTATTAGCAACGTGTCCAGAATTTGGAATTTTAAATAGATCACAATTGGCTCTTGTATCTACAAAAGCTTTTATGTGATTTACAAACAAATAATCTTGTTCTCCACTGATAAACAGTGTTGGCTTAGAGATTTTTAATTCAGAAAAATCATTGATTGCCTTTTTAAGTTCTGGTAAAAGACTCAACCATTTTTTAAATACTGAATATTTAATTTTGCGTGCTTCAGCTATAAAAAGCAAACGAGATTCTTTATGGTTTGTTTTAGGCATTATGATGTAGGCAAACAATTGGTACAATAAAATTGGAGGGGTAAACCCTTTAATAAATGCTGCCGTTTGCAATAAAAAATTAGTTCTGAAAGTAAGCTTGGTTATAGCTCCGCACAGCACCATCTTTTTTACTTTCTCTGGAAAATCTTTAGCAATTTTTGCTGCTAAAATCGTACCCAAAGAAACACCAATAAAAACAGACGACTTAATTTTTAATTGATTTAAAACATCTACAATTTCTTGGGTTGCAATATTTAAATTATAATTAGAAGGTAGAAATAGATCGTTAGATTTTCCATGGCCTCTTAAGTCAACAAAAAGCAAATTAAAGTGTTCTTTAAATTGCTTTAATTGTTTATGCCAAACAGCACTGCTTCCGCCAGCTCCGTGTACAAAGGTGACCCATTGATCACATCCTTTTTTTATATATTTTTTGTAATAAAGAGTTTTTTGTTGCAACACTATCGAATTTAGAAGGGAACAAATTTAAGTATTTATTATTTTTAATCGATGCTTAATCATAAATAAGCGGAAATTCGTTTTTGATTCTATTAATAAAATTAGATTGTGTTTATGGCAAGCGATTATTACATTTGACTTTTAAAAATTAGTGAGAAATGAGCAGCAAAAAATTTGAGTCTAATAAGGCCCCAGAACCAGTAGGATCGTATCCTCATGCAAGACAACATGGAAATCTTTTGTTTTTATCAGGTGTTGGCCCTAGAGAAAGGGGCACTAAAAAAATTCCGGGTGTAGAGCTAGATCAAAATGGAGACATCGAATCTTATGATATTGCTACTCAATGTCGATCTGTCTTTAACAATGTTAGAACAATAGTAGAAGAGTCTGGTTCTTCTTGGGATAAAGTAATTGATGTTACTGTTTTCCTAACTAACATGAAAGACGATTTTAAGACATACAACAAAATATATGCAGAGTATTTTGCAGACAATCAACCATGCAGAACAACTTTAGAAATTAACTGTTTACCGACACCAATTGCTATCGAATTAAAGGTAATTGCAACCATAGACTAATGAATAAATATAAAGAATATAGTCAACTAGATTTATCTAAAATAAATGAAGATATTTTAGATAAATGGACCAAAAATTCTACTTTCGAAAAAAGTGTAGATACTAGAGAAGGAAACCCTTCCTTTACTTTTTATGAAGGCCCTCCTTCGGCTAATGGATTGCCTGGTATTCATCACGTGATGGGTCGTACTATAAAAGATATTTTTTGTAGATACAAAACACTACAAGGGTTTAAAGTAAACAGAAAAGCAGGTTGGGATACTCACGGGCTTCCAGTAGAGCTTGGGGTTGAAAAAGAACTCGGAATAACAAAAGAAGACATAGGTAAAAGCATTTCTATTGAAGACTATAATCTGAAGTGTCGCGAAAATGTCATGAAATTTAAAAACGTATGGGAAGATCTAACCAATAAAATGGGCTACTGGGTAGACATGAGCGACCCATATCTTACCTACGACAACAAATATATTGAGAGTGTTTGGTGGCTATTGAGCCAGATGAACAAAAAAGATATGCTTTATAAAGGCCATACCATTCAGCCTTATTCTCCTAAAGCGGGTACGGGATTAAGTTCTCACGAACTGAATCAGCCGGGCTGTTATAAAGACGTAAAAGACCTTTCGGCAATAGCACAATTTCAAGCCGTAAAAGATGAAGATTCTTCTTTCTTATTTGAAAACACACATGCTGATCTTTACTTTTTAGCATGGACAACTACTCCATGGACTCTGCCTTCTAATACTGCACTAGCAGTTGGTAAAAAAATAAGTTATCTAGTAGTAAATACGTTTAATCAATACACCCACCAAGCTATTTCCGTAGTGGTTGCAAAGCCGTTATTTAACAAGTATTTCCTTGATAAAAACAAAGAATTAAATCTTGAAGATTATAAGGTAGGAGACAAAGCTATTCCTTTCCAAATTATTCAGGAAATAGAAGGCGCAAAGTTAGAAGGATTAAAATACCACCAACTTTTGCCATATGCTCAGCCTGAAGATGGTGATGCTTTCAAAGTTCTACTTGGGGATTTTGTTACCACCGAAGACGGAACAGGAATTGTTCATTTAGCCCCAAGTTTTGGAGCGGACGATAGTTTAGTTGCTAAACAAAATGGAATTGGCTCTCTTACCTTAGTAGATACCCAAGGAAGATTTGTAGAAGAGGTTAGCGACTTTGCAGGCATGTATGTCAAAAACGAATTTTATTCGGAGGAAAATATGCCTGAAAAATCAGCAGATATACAAATCGTAATTAAGCTGAAGGAAGAAAATAAATGCTTTAAAGCGGAAAAATACGAACACTCCTATCCACATTGTTGGAGAACGGATAAGCCAATTTTATATTACCCTCTGGAGAGTTGGTTTGTAAAAACAACAGCTGCCAAACAAAAAATGGTAGAACTCAATAAGACCATAAACTGGAAGCCTGCTTCTACAGGAGAAGGTCGTTTTGGAAATTGGCTAGAAAATTTAGTAGACTGGAATCTTTCTCGTTCTCGTTTTTGGGGAATTCCTTTACCTATCTGGAAAACAGAAGGAGAAGATGGGGAGCAGATTTGTATAGGTTCTGTAGAAGAATTAAAAATGGAAATAGAAAAATCAGTTAAAGCTGGTTTTATGGATAACAATCCTTTAGAGAAGTTTGAAGTTGGGAATATGTCTAAAGAGAATTACGAATCTTTCGACCTACACCGTCCTTACGTAGATAGTATTATCCTTTGCTCAAGCAATGGAGAGCCTATGAAAAGAGAACTAGATTTAATTGATGTTTGGTTCGATTCAGGCTCAATGCCTTATGCTCAGCTTCACTATCCATTTGAAAATAAAGATGTTTTCGAAACTTCATTCCCGGCTGATTTTATTGCTGAAGGTGTTGATCAAACAAGAGGTTGGTTCTTTACCCTTCATGCTATTTCTTCTATACTATTCGAAAAAGTAGCTTTTAAAAATGTGGTTTCTAATGGACTTGTACTAGATAAGCAGGGCAATAAAATGTCTAAAAGACTGGGCAATGCTGCTGATCCATTCGAAACACTTTCTAAATATGGCGCCGATGCTACAAGATGGTACATGATTAGCAACGCTCAGCCATGGGACAATCTAAAGTTTGACCTTGAGGGTCTAGATGAAGTGAGAAGAAAGTTTTTCGGAACACTATACAACACCTACGCTTTCTTTGCTTTGTACGCTAATATTGACGGATTCGCATATAAAGAGGATGATATTGCATTAAAAGATAGGCCTGAAATAGATAGATGGATCCTTTCAGAATTAAATACGCTAGTTGAAGAAACAAACCTTTGCTACGAACAATACGAGCCTACCAAGGCTGCTAGAGCAATACAACAGTTTGTAAACAACAATTTGAGCAATTGGTATGTTAGACTATGTAGAAGACGTTTCTGGAAAGGAGAGTATCAAGCAGATAAAATTTCTGCTTATCAAACCTTATATAATTGTTTAAACACCATTTCTATTATAGGCTCACCTATTGCTCCTTTTTTTATGGATCAATTATTTAATGATTTAAACTCTGTGTGCAATAAATACGCAGTAGAGTCTGTTCACCTTTGTGATTTTCCAAATATAAATAAGGAAATGATTAACAAAAAACTAGAAGAACGAATGAGCCTAGCTCAAGATCTAACATCTATGGTTTTCTCTTTACGTAAAAAAGAAAACTTAAGGGTAAGGCAGCCACTACAAAAAATGATGGTTCCTGTTTTAAATTCAGAGTTTAAAGCAAATGTAGATGCTATTTCTGCTTTAGTTTTAGCGGAGGTAAACGTAAAAGAATTAGATTTCATGGATGCTGATTCTGGCGTATTAGTTAAGAAAATCAAGCCTAACTTCAAAACCTTGGGTCCTAAATACGGAAAAGATATGAAATCCATTTCGGGAGCTATACTGCAATTTCAAAGTTCGGATATCCAGCAAATAGAAAACAATGGGTTTGTTGAATTAGGAATCGGTGGGCAAAATTTAAAAATTGAACTTTCGGATGTGGAGATTTCTACTGAAGATATTCCAGGATGGGCAGTTACTACCCTGAACGGAAATACGGTTGCACTAGACATTAGCTTGACCGATGACTTACGTAAAGAAGGATTGGCAAGAGAGGTGATTAACAGAATCCAAAACATTAGAAAAGACCAAGGATTGGAAGTAACTGATCGAATAAAAGCAACGCTTTTGGCTCAAGATATTCTTGAATCGGCAGTTAGAGATAATTTAAATTATATTTGTTCCGAAACCCTTTGTGATGATATACGTATCGTCAATGAAATTAAAGAAGACAAAGAAGTTATTGAGCTAGTAGATAATATTACAACTCAAATAGAAATTATAAAAAGTTAGAAAATGGCCGATATTAAAACAAGATTTTCCGATAATGAACTCGTGGAATTCCGTGAAATTATTGTAAACAAAATTGAAAAAGCGGAACACGATTTAGAGCTTATCAAGAGTGCATACATGAACGACTCTAACAATGGAACAGACGACACCTCCCCTACCTTTAAAGGTTTCGAGGAAGGCTCTGAGACCTTGTCTAAAGAAGAAAACACTCAACTTGCACTACGTCAAGAAAAGTTTATTCACAATCTTAAAAACGCCTTAGAAAGAATCGAAAACAAAACCTATGGCATCTGTAGGGTTACGGGAAAGCTTATTCAGAAAGAAAGATTAAGATTAGTTCCTCATGCAACTTTGAGTATAGAAGCTAAAAGAGGTCAATAATTTATTCTGTGAAAAAACCTATTCTTCTTATTATATTGGTGTTAGTTGTTGATCAAGCTTTAAAAGTTTGGATTAAAACTAATATGATGTTAGGTCAGGAAATAGCTTTTTTCGACTGGTTTATAATACACTTTACCGAAAACAAAGGGATGGCCTTTGGAATGGAGTTTGGTGGAAACATTGGCAAATATATTCTTAGTATTTTTAGAATAATTGCTATATCCGCTATTGGCTTTTATCTTACTCAGCTAGTTAAATTAAAGACTAAAAAAGGAATTGTTTTTAGTATCGCTCTTGTACTTGCTGGAGCCATAGGAAATATGATAGACAGCGCTTTTTATGGACTAATTTTCTCTGAAAGTTATGGCCAACTAGCTAGCGTTTTTGAAGGTGGGTATTCTGGAGTTTTACAAGGAAAAGTAGTCGATATGTTTTACTTTCCTATTTTCAAAGGAATTTTACCAAACTGGATTCCTTTCAAGGGAGGCGATTATTTCATCTTTTTCCGACCAGTATTTAATATTGCTGACGCAGCAATTAGCGTAGGCGTTATCAATCTCCTTCTTTTTCACCGCAAGTTTTTCAACTAAAATCTAGCTATACTTTTCTTGCAATTCTTTGTATACTTTCTGAGGAATAGTATCTCTATAGCTTTTGTTGAGCCAATAAAATTTTCTAACATTAGCCAAAATAGAGAACAAAAATTTGCTCCAAGCACTTACCTTAGGTTGTTTCCAAACAGAAGGGAATGGAATGTTATGTCTTAACATATACGGGCCAAAAACTTGCAATGCTAGCTTCTGATTGCTAGAACTGAAAAAGTCTTCGTAGGAACCTTTTTTTTCTGTTTTGTTAACTATTGGCAAAGGTCTTTTGGGTTTAATACCGCAACTTAAAAGAGCTTTTTCAAAATCTTCTTGCAGCTGGTCAAAACGCATTACATATTGACAATAAGAAGCCGTCACACTCAAAAAATTATCGAAAGGAACTTTATAAAATTCCTTTAAAAAATCGTCATAACTACCTTTTCTTTTCCAAAAACGCTGGGCTAACTCGAACTCTGATTGTTTAATATGACCACCATTTTTTCTTAGCAAACTTCCATTAGAATAATTACCATTGGCATTATTCATCATCTTAGTATATTGACTAACCGAAATATCTAAGGGGTTTCTAGAGCAGGCTATTACTTTATATTTTTTTTCTTCTTTAGTAGCTACCTTTAAAAAGTCTTGGTAGATAGCATGCTTAGAAAGTATTGGTTTGCCGTCATACATTTGACAAAGCTCCTTAGAAATAGCCGTTGATGCTGCTAAAGGAAGTCCTATAAAAACATATTTGTGTTTATGGCTAATAATCATATTAGTTGATTAGATTTTAGGTACTGGGCTATTTGAACAGCATTTGTTGCTGCGCCTTTTCGTAGGTTATCAGCCACTACCCACATGTTAAGTGTTTTAGGTTGAGAAAAATCTCTTCGTATTCTTCCTACAAATACGTCGTCTTTTCCGTGTGCGTAAATTGGCATTGGGTAGGTGTTTACATCTGGGTTGTCCTGAACAGTAACGCCAGGCATATCGTTAAGCAGCTTTCTAACATTTGTTAATTCAAAGTCGTTTTCAAAACAGACGTTAACGCTTTCAGAATGGCCACCTTTTACTGGAACTCTAACAGCAGTTGCCGTAATATTTAGGCTGTTATCACCAAGAATTTTTTTGGTCTCTTTTACCAATTTCATTTCTTCTTTTGTATATCCGTTTTCTTCAAAAACATCGCAATGTGGCAATGCGTTTTCATGAATAGGATACGGGTATGCCATTTCGCCTTTTTCTTGATTAATTTCGTTTTGTAATTGCTGAACAGCCTTAACTCCTGTTCCTGTTATGGACTGATAAGTAGAAACTACAATTCGGTTTATTTTATACTGATCATGTAATGGTTTTAATGCCATCACCAACTGAATAGTTGAGCAATTCGGATTGGCTATAATCAGATCTTCATTGGTTAAAGAAGATCCATTAATTTCTGGAACGATTAGTGCTTTGTTCATTCGCCAGGCTGAGGAGTTGTCAATCACTTTAGTGCCTGCTTCAGCAAACTTAGGAGCCCATTTTAAAGAAACATCTCCGCCTGCAGAAAACAATGCTAAATCAGGCTTAGATGCCAAGGCATCTTCCATCGATACTATTGTAATTTCTTCTCCATTAAACAAAACCTGTTTACCAACGGACTTACTAGAAGATACGGGAATAAGCTGACTTACAGGAAACCGCCTCTCTTGTAATACTTCTAACATGACTTTTCCTACCATTCCGGTAGAACCAATTACTGCAATTTTCATTTTTCTTTAAGTTTTTCTAACCTCAAAAATACGGATTATTTGATTTATGTAAGATAAATTATAAATTTACAAGACCATGAAACAAATATTACTACTAATTATCGTGATTCCGTCTTGGCTATTCGCTCAATGGAATAACGATTTCTCTCAGTCCCAATTAAACGATTGGTCAGGTGACACTGCCGACTTTAGAGTAGACAGCTTAAAGCAACTACAACTGTACGGGCCATACCAAAGTGGCACTTCATTTATTTACCGCCAAAGCAATGCTATTCTAAACGGAAAATGGGAAATGGACATACAAATGGATTTCAATCCGTCTAGCAGCAATTATTGTCAGATACATTTGAGTACAGACAATTACGAAAACGGTTACTTTGTACGTCTGGGAGGTGCAGACGATGAGGTTTGTTTGTATAAATCAAACAACAATCAAAGTTCTAAAATTATAGATGGAATAAATGATTTTCTTGACTTCGACAGTGTAAATGTGAGCATAAAAATAGAACGAGATAGTGTTGGGAATTGGCAACTATGGGCAAAAAACAAAAATCAGGAATGGGTATCGCAAGGATACACTTTTGACAATTCGTTTAATATGTCTGAAACATTTGCTATAAGCTGTACCTACACCTCTACTCGAGTTCAAAGGTTTTTCTTCGACAACATTAGTGTAAAACGTTAGAAGAAAAATTGGTCTGTTCGAAAGCGCCTTCGCTCTCTCCTAAGCCAGTAAAGTCGAAACGCAAAACAGCAATTCCAGCTTTATTAAGAGCTCGGCCAATATTACGAACAGCAAGGAAA
>Ga0233426_10003191_pt1 | contig 13163 bp, 13 predicted proteins | sample SI_118_April2016_6_FD_179875 | JGI IMG/M metagenome (GOLD analysis project Ga0233426, IMG submission 179875) | Seawater microbial communities from Saanich Inlet, British Columbia, Canada - SI_118_April2016_10_MG | ecosystem: Environmental > Aquatic > Marine > Inlet | place: Canada: British... | reverse complement strand
AGCTGCTGATTTAACTAAAATTCGTCAAGTTATGGACAGTAATGGTTTTGATGATGCTGTTGTTCAACTTTATGGTAGTTCTCGTGATGTTGTTATTCGTTTAGCGCAGCGTGAAGACATTAAAGCTGAAATGTTAGGTAATCAAATTTTATCCATTCTTAAAGAAGGGACTGGGCAAGAATTATTGATGCGTCGTATTGAGTTTGTTGGAGCGAGTGTTGGTGATGAATTAACAGAGCAGGGCGGCTTAGCAATGTTGACTGCGCTTATTTGTATATTAGTGTATGTTGCTTTTCGCTTTGAATGGCGATTTGCTTTAGGTTCAGTTTTCGCATTATTCCACGATGTTTTACTAACCTTAGGTTTATTCTCTGTTTTAGGTTTAGAGTTTGATTTAACCGTTTTAGCCGCTATTTTAGCTGTTATTGGTTATTCATTAAACGATACAATTGTAGTTTCAGACAGAATTCGTGAGAATTTTAGAAAGATACGTGATGGTGGTCCAGAAGAAATTATTAATATTTCTTTAACACAAACATTAAGCCGAACTTTCATCACTTCAATTACCACCTTGTTAGTATTAATTGCTCTTTTTTATCAAGGCGGAGCGCTAATTCATGGTTTTGCTACAGCATTGCTATTTGGTGTTTTTGTCGGTACTTATTCTTCAATCTACGTTGCTAGTGCTGTTGCCCTTGCATTGGGTATTTCTAAAGAAGATTTGATCCCCGAAGTTATTGAAAAAGAAGGTGCTGATCAAGATATGATGATGCCGTAGTTTCGTTATCTTTTTAATTCAGTAAAAAGCCAATTACCTGTTGTAATTGGCTTTTTTTGTAGGAGATTGTAAAGATAGGCTGATATTGTTTAATTCTATACTTTTCTAAGTGACGATATCTCGAATGGTTTTATTCAAGTTGATTTGATAATCACTTGCTTGGACAGAGTTAACAATAACGAATTCTTCTTTAGTGAGGTCGAAATCGACAGGCTTTGTATAACTATTAAGTTTAAGGCTATAGATAACTTTTATTTTAGGCTTAAGTGGTTCAACTCTATTGCCTTCAATAACCACCGCTATTTTATCATTGGACAACTGTACCAAAGAACCTACAGGATGAATGCCAAGGTATTTAATAAATTTTTGAACAATATCTGGATCAAATTTATCTTTTTCATTGAGTAAATGGCGAAATACCGCTTGAGGTAGCATGCCTTTTTTATAAGGTTTATCGCCTGTCATGGCATCATAAACATCAACTATGGCAGTAATACGAGAAAGTTTTGAAATTTTATCTCCGCCTATACCAAGTGGATAGCCAGAACCATCAAGCCTTTCATGATGGTTTACTAACATATCAATAAGAATAGGACTGGTAAAACCTTCTCGTTTAGAGAGTTCAACTCCCCAAAATACATGTTTTTTAACTACCGACATTTCATTTTTAGTTAACTTTCCTTGTTTTTCTAATATGGCTCTCGAAACTTTTGCTGTGCCAATATCATGTAATAAAGCACCTAAAGTGAGTTCTTGAACGGTATTTTTTTTGAAGCCTAAATAGATTGAAAACCCACAAATAAGTACAGCACAATTAATTGCATGTTCCCACTGATAATTAGATTTTTGGCGAATACGAGTCAAAATAGTCATCGCATGCTCATTTCTAGTGATTGAATTTGTTATTTCGCCAGCAAGTTCAGCCATAGCTTCTATTGATAGCGGTTTTGCTATGGAAGCATTTAAAAGTAGTTCTTTAACTTTTTCGGTAGATTGATCATAAATATCGCAGGATCGAGAGAATTCTTTTTCTAAAGACGCTTCTTCGATATCATCTGATTTTACAGGAGGTAGCTCTGATTGGTCAAAATCGATTACTACGCGGACAACACCTTGCTTCTTTAAAAGCTCGATAGTTCTTTGAGAATTTACTACACCTTGGTTTTTTACTTTATGATCACTATCCTTGAGGAAAATGTCTTTTACAAACATTCCAACTTTAAGTTCGTCAATCTTTAATTCTTTATGCATATTTTGAAGTATAGCCTTCTTCTTATTTTTATTATAACGGCAATAAATTTAATTTCTTTAAGCTAGTCAACTTTACCTTATTTTTTTGGTTTTGCGTAGCATTCACTTTTGCACCTCTATGAATTAAAAGACCTTGGTATTTTTAGTCATGAATTTCTCAGGTATAGTACCTGTAAATTAATTAATAAATTGATAATATTATGGATAATATACTTCGTGTTTATGCAAAAGAACATCCGACATTATTACTGTCTATTTGCTATTTTATAGTAACGATCATTGGTGTTATTTACAGTTACTTTTTTTATGCGGAATTTGGTATTGAGATATTAAAATTTGCAGACTTAAGTGATTTTTTACTTGCCTCTATTTTAGAACCTTTGTCGATCCTTATTTTTATTTTTTGGCTTGTGTTTTATATTATTTCTTTTAAGTTTGAGCTATGGGCGAGAAATAAGTTTAATAGCTATGGGAAATTTGTTGAAAAAACAATGAAGCCAAAATACTCTGATCCGATTCTTTTTTGCATCGCGGTGTCTGCAATCACTTTGCTGTTCGTTAAGGATTTAGCCATTAATAATACTGAAGAAATTAAACTTGGAAATTTTGACAGATATACTGTTTCAATCCCTAATACGACTAATGAGCAAACAATTGCACTGCTAGGTGCTTCAAGTCGTTTTTCATATTTTTATGATGTTGATAGTAAAGAATCAATTGTGGTGCCAGTTGAAAATATTGCTTATATGAGAAAAATATCAGCCAGTGACGTTTGGAATAAAAATGAAGAAAAGCCTAAAAAAGTTATAATAAATGAGAAAGAAATAAAATAATTATTAGCGTTTGAATATTCATTTTTTTTATTTGGAAAGATAATGAGCATTCTAAAATTGACTAGTTTATTAGATTAAAAATAAGGTTTTATATGATGAATATGTACATTAGTTTGATATTTATTTTGTTAAGTATTCTTCCTATCCACTCTTTCGCTAAAGACCAAACAGCCGTTGATAACATTTTATCGATGCAAGACCGCGCAAAATTTATTAATCAAAATACGCAAAAAAGAATTGAGCAATTGTTGCCTCGCTTAATGAATGATTCCGGTATTGATATGTGGTTGATGATAAGCCGCGAGTATAATGAAGATCCTATTTTAAAAACATTTTTGCCTGCCGAATGGTTATCAGCACGTCGTACAACTATGTTTGTATTTGCAAAAAATCAAGATAGCACCTTAAGTGCATACGCGATTGCACCTTATAATGTCGGTAAATTATTTGAAAAGGCCTGGAATAAAGAAAAACATTCTGATCAATGGCAAGCATTATTGGCTTTGATAGAACAGCATGAACCAAAAACGATCGGCATTAATCAATCTAAGCATTGGGCGCATGCTGACGGCATAGTTGCCACCGAAAAAGAAAAATTACTGAATAGCTTACCAGCGAAATATCATTCTCGAATCGTCTCAGCTCAAGATCTAGGTGTTGCTTGGTTAGAGCAGCGTATACCCGACGAAATGCAAGCGTATGAAAATATGATCGCAATGGCACATGAAATTATTGCGCAAGGCTTTTCAAATGAAGTGATAACAGTCGGCCAAACTACCACGAATGATCTGGTTTGGTGGTTCAGAGAACGGGTTCAAGCCTTAAAGTTGCAAACATGGTTTCATCCCAGTGTTAGTATTCAACGCAGAGATAATAAAGCGTTTGATCATGTTGATAGCTTCACCAATGGATATCAAGAAAATACTATTATGCCAGGCGATTTACTGCATGTAGATTTTGGCCTTAGTTATTTACGTTTAAATACTGATACTCAACAGCATGCTTATGTTTTGGCTGAAAATGAAATGAAAGTGCCTGTAGAATTAGAGGCGGCTTTTAATTTAGGGAATAAACTACAAGATATTTTTATTAGTAACTTTAATGTTGGGCACACGGGCAATGAAGTACTTAAAAAGTCTCGAGAACAAGCGATTGCAAAAGGGCTAAAGCCTACTATTTATACTCATCCTATTGGTTATCATGGTCATGGTGCAGGAACAACCATAGGCATGTGGGACTCTCAGCAAGGCGTCGCAGGAAGTGGTGACTATCCTTTACATCCCAATACGACCTATTCCATTGAATTAAATAATGCGTTTTATTTGAATATTTGGCAAAAAGAGATACGAATTATGCTTGAAGAGGAAGCTTTTTTTGATGGAAAAAGTGTTCGATATCTCGATGGACGACAAACTCGTTTACACATTATTGAAAATAAATAATCTAGTAAGGTTAAAATGAAAATACCTTTATTTACCTTCACTTTGACTGTTTTATATTTTATTTATTATTGCTTATAAGTAACATTTCTTTTAGTAATAACCTTATTGCATTTGTGCCCGTAATAACAGGTTTCTGCTCTCCCACATCAGTAGGACATCATGATCAATTACACCATTAACGCTTTGAACGGTTGAAGTATTAGATTTTATTTGTAGTGTCGCATCATTATGAGTTTTTGCCGCATTAAATACCATTTTAGCTTCAACCTCAATGTGTAACCGCTTGCTTGATAAAAGCTAAATTAATACCTGAAAAGATAACAGACTATTTAATTCAAAAAGTAATCGTCCCCATGCAATAATGATTGTTGATATGTGCCTTTCCAAATGAAATAAACAATAAATAGCAAGTTATCACTATAATGATTACTATCATAATTAATATTAATCCTAATATTGTTACAAGGTTACTGCTAAATGATCAAATCTCTTTTAATTTCTTCAACGTCATCATCTGTAATAGGTGGTAAGGAGTTAATTAATGAATGGCAAAATAATTCTGATTCTTTTTTATGGTTAGATCTGGAAGGTTTAGATAAAGACGCAGAAAAGAAAATGTTGGAAGATTTTGGCTGTCATCGTTTAGCTATTGAAGATACGCAAAGAGAAAGGCATCCACCCAAAATTGAATTGTTTAATGATTATGTTTTTATATTGTATCGCGGCTTTGTTGTTCATGATGACAATTTAAATTTTGAACATTTACAAATTAGCATGTTTATCGGTCATCGAATTTTAATTACTTGTCACCCAAAAAGTTCGATTGCTATCAATGGCTTATTTAACCTAGAAAGTGACAAATACCTTAAACGTAGTCCTATTCATTTAGCCTTAATGATATTTAATAGCAGTTGTGGAAATTACTTAAAGCAGTTGTTTTCGTTTGAGGAGAACCTTGAAAAAATTGAGGATCAATTTCAATTAAGTGGCAATGATCAGATGATGCGAGAGATCACGACTTATCGTTCACAGCTTGTCAAAATTAGGCGTACTTTTAATTATCATCTTGACATTGGAAATACTTTAAATACAATCCTTGAAGATGATGAAACGTCGTTAATTACTTCTAAAGAAATTCACACGGTGAATGATCTGAGAGAGCGCCTTGAGCGCTTATTCAGTCTTTCTCAAATGTATTATGATATTTGTGGTGATCTCATCGATGGTTATATGTCTATCACCTCACATCAACTAAACGCAACGATGCGTATTTTAACGGTTATTACTGCTTTATTTGTGCCATTAACCTTTCTAGCTGGTATTTATGGGATGAATTTTGAATACATTCCTGAGCTTAAAATACAAAATGGTTATTTTATTTTGCTCGGCGTAATGTTGACTGTTTCTGTTGTCTTAGTGGCTGTATTTAAAAGAAAAAAGTGGCTGTAAAGCGTGGGTGAAATATTATAGCTCTCTTAATAAATGGAATATTAGTAAATAATGAACAATATCTGGTGGGGAAATTTTACTTTTGAAGCTCACTTTTAAGTTTCACTTTTGAATCTCAAGATAAAAATTAATAGGTTCGATTTATAAAATTTGATTCAGGTAATCTAAAGTAGAGATCCTGCCATTATGGGTAGACTCTACTTTTAAAGTATTTTTAATATCTTTCCAAGCCGTAACTTTTCCACCAATATTCAATTTTTCAAAACTACCGTTTGTTTTATCTAATTGTAAAAATGATTGCAGTTGATGCAAGCTTTCATTTTTGCTGATATCGAGTACTAATAAATCGTTTTTTCGCGTTATAAAATACTCTATAACGTTATCTTTATGTTTTTTATAACAACTTGTTAGAAAGCTATTATCGTTAATGTTTGTTAAAGTAAAAGGAGCAAAAATTTGTTGGTAGCACCTTTTTAAATAAGGGTTAAAGCCGCCATCTTCACGCGTTATATTATGATGCATTCGCTGAAGTAGTTGTTTAATTGAAGGTAACCATAGCGAAATGTCTCTTTCTAAATAGATAAATTTGCTATTGGGGTAGTATTCATCAAGTTGCTGATAATCACAAAAAATAGGTGTATCAGCAACAACTTCCGCTTGTTCAAATGTTTTTTGTGTATAAGCGGTATGTGCAACCCTGAAACCTAATTCAATACACTTACTACAGATACTTGTGGTGCCAGTTCTTGGTAATCCAATAATAAATATTTTCTGATGGTTCATTGTCTATTTTTATTCATAAAGACTTATTTAAGAATTTTTTCTTCGGCTTGTGCCAACATTTTAGCTAATTCACCATTAGCTTGCAGTTGCTTTATTGTTAAGTTTATAGGTTTAACTAATTCTTGATGACTTTTATGAACATAATGAAATAAATTAAGCTTGTCTAGTGAAGGGTTTACCACTTGAATCTCTAAAAACTTGCTTTTTTGTGACATTAACTCACCATTAGATAGATTTGTTAATGCTAAATCAATATTACCTAGTAAAAGTTGTTGAAACAAACTTTCGGTACTATTGCTGTTATATACTTTATTTAAACCTTTAGTGATGTTTTCTGTATGCTTAACGCTACTCACTTTACCTACTTTGTATTTCTTTAAATCATTTTTATCAATGACGATTACTTGATTGCTCTTTAGGCTGAAAGCCGCCGTATATAAATAATAATAAGGAGTAGGGATGCGAATTAGATTTATATTTTCAATGCCGTAAGAAAAAATTCTTAACGTTTCTCCTGCTTTTATGCCTTCATTTGCTTCATATTGAGCCCTGTTTGCAGGTAGTGGAGTGATCGAAATCGTTTCCCCCATTTTTTGATAAATTTGAGGTAAGACTATGCGAGCAATCTCTTGTTCTGCTAAGCCTTCAATTGAAGCAAATTCGTATTCAGTTTTTTGTGCTAAAGCTAAGTGCGGGATGCAGAAAAAAAATAAAAATATCAATAGAACCGATATAAGTTTATTCACAGGGATAGTTGATTGATTTAATCATGCCCCAATATGTACTAATTTTGATTATTTTTCAATTGCTTTAAAAATAATCAAAACCGTCACTTTACATACATAGATATTCTATGTATATTAATACCTAACAGTTCTATGTATTAGGTTAGCGATGAAGTATTCTAAAGATTTTGTTGCAGCATCAACTACACCACTTGTTTTAGCTATTTTAAAGCAAGGAAAAAGTTATGGTTATGCCATTATTCAACAAGTGAAAGATTTATCAAATGGTGATATGGAATGGGCTGATGGTATGCTTTACCCAATTCTTCATCGGTTACAAAAAAAAGAATTCATTGAAGCTGTTTGGGGTGTCAGTGAAACAGGACGTAAAAGGAAATATTACCTGCTATCAACGTTGGGAGAAAAAGAACTTTTGCAACAGTGTGATAATTGGCAGCAGTTAAATGACATGCTTAATCAGTTAATGGGAGAAAGCAATGAGTGAACTTAATTTTGATTTAGATAAAGCGGTTCAACAATGGTGTGAATTGGTTCTCAGTAATGATTGTATAAAAAGTCAAAATATTGATGAGCTAAAAGATCATTTATTTTGCCAAGTGGAGCATTTTCAGCAATCAGGCAAAGACGAAAAACAGTCATTTAAGTTAGCGATAGAGAAAATGGGAGAAATTGATATGTTATCAGGTGAGTATGAGAAAAATCGTAATTTTCTACAAAAACTCTGTGCATTTGAATATGGTTCAGTAGCGGATCATGCAAATGAAACAATGAGTATAAAAACGGCTATTGTTCAACAATCTATTTTATGGGCCGCTGCAATAATCGGTACTAGTTTAATTATTGATGATAAACAACAAGCGATGACGGTTGTTTTTATTGTATTAATTCCTCTGAGCGTTGCTAACATTATTTCATTGAAATCAGGCTCTTTTGCTAAAGAATGTCGTTTTATAAAAAGTAAAATTTCAAAATGGTTTAGATAACTGTTAATTTGAGCAATAAAAGTGAAATAATGATTATTAACAAGTAATCATTATTTCTTTCCATTAATGCCAGTAAGTGCATAGGAATTTTAATGTTTTCAAATTTTAATGTGTTTTCCAATCTTAATCGTTTAGCACTTTTTATTTTTATCACCGGCTTTAGTTTAGCAATATTTATTCATCATTCTATTGATAAAACATGGCTAGAGCAGCGCTATGTGTATGATATATATCAAACAGAAGATGGAAGATATGCTTATAAATTTAAAGGACAAGAGATTGAAATTCATGATGTCGTTTCTTATCAATCATCTTTACTAAATCAGCAATATTTAAATGATGTCAAGCAAGCACCACTATTGAAGCAACAATGGGTTATTGACGATAAACAGACATTATTTTTGCTGAAACCCGCATTTCATTATGGATTATGGTCGCTATTACCTGCTTTTATCACCATCGCATTATGCTTGATCACAAGAGAACCTCTTACGGCTTTATTTGGCGGCATTGTAGTTGGTGCATTAATGCTAGGAGATTATGATTTAACTGACAGTGTCATTATTCCTAATCTAGCCAGTGAAGGGGCAGCCGGTTTGTTATTACTCTATTTGTGGCTGCTAGGTGGATTGTTAGGCATATGGTCAAAAACAGGAGCAGCACAAGCTTTTGCCAATTATATGACTGAGCATTATGTTAAAGGGCCGCGCTCAGCAAAGTTAGTTTCTTGGTTTATGGGGATTTTATTTTTTCAAGGCGGCACTATGAGTACGGTGTTAGTAGGTACAACAGTTAGGCCACTAGCAGATAAAGCCAAAGTGAGTCACGAGGAAATGAGCTATATTGTCGACTCGACAGCTTCACCAATTGCTGCTGTTATCGCATTTAATGCATGGCCTGCGTACGTGCAAGCTCTTATTTTTGTACCAGGAGTTTCATTTTTAGCGACAGAATCTGATCGAATCGCTTTTTTCTTTTCAAGTGTACCATTTAGTTTTTATGGCATTTTAGCCGTATTAGGGACTTTATTACTGAGTTTTAATATCACAACTTTTTCAGGAAAACGTATTCGCGCGGCTCAGCAAAGAGCATTAATGACTGGTGAGTTAGACGCGCCAAATGCTAAATCGTTAAGCGCAAAAGAATTACAGCGCTGTGAAGTACCTAAAGGCTACAATTCTCATCATTTAGAATTTATTTTACCTTTAATAACCCTTGTTGCTACCGCGGTAATTACCTTTGTTGTTTTCGATTCTCCAAAAATTAACTGGGCATTTGGTGCCGCACTATTACTTTCGGCATTTATTGCACTTGGCAAAGGTATGACATTAATGGATCTCATTGATGGCTTTAGCAATGGTTTAAAAGGTGTAGTCGTCGCATCAGTCATTTTAATGCTGGCCGTTATTATCGGAACTATCAGTAAAGAAATTGGTGGCGGGTTATACTTAGTTTCTCAATTGGGCGATCAATTACCTTTTTGGACTCTGCCCGTAATCTTACAGTTAATTACTATGGTCATTGCTTTTTCAACAGGTACAAGTTGGGGGACATATGCCATTGCTTTTCCATTAGCGATGCCTTTAGCTTGGGCGGTTTGTCAATCGCAAGCACTTGCCAATCCTGAGCTATTCATGATGGTTTGCTTCGCTACAGTATTAAATGGCAGTGTTTATGGTGACCAATGTTCTCCTATTTCAGATACTACGATTTTAAGTTCAATGACGACTGGTTGCGATTTAATGGATCATGTTAAGTCTCAAATTGTGCCTGCTACTTTTGCAGCAACGGCTGCTGCTTTTTTATGGACAGCGACAGTTTTTCTTTTTGCTTAGATTTAATTTATGACTGATTTTAAGGTGAATATCTTCAATATTGACTAAAGAATATAGAGTGTAATTATTTGTTTACATGGTTTGTGTATGCATTGATTGGGCTAGCTTTGAGTCGAATCTTAATTGAACAAATATATCGTACATGATCATTTACGATAGGCAGTTAAACTGGATTTGATACAAGCTTTCTCTTAGGGATTAACACAGTGATAATGACTTCATTGATGTTAAAGAGAGATAAACATGACTGAACTAGCTAACCCGTTAAATTTACGTGGTATTGAATTTACTGAGTACGCGTCACCTGATTCTGACTTTATGGAAAATGCCTTTTATGGCTTTGGTTTTTCTAAAACCAAACAATTTAAAGGACGTGATATTGAATACTTCAACCAGAATGATATTCACTTTTTGTTAAACAATGAGCAATCAGGTTTTTCAAAAGAGTTTGCTAAAAGTCATGGTCCTGCCATTTGTTCAATGGGGTGGAGAGTGGATGATGCAGAGTTTGCTTTTGAAGAAGCCGTTAAGCGTGGTGCAAAATCTGCTGCAGAAGCTGAGAATAAATTACCTTACCCTGCGATTTACGGTATTGGTGATAGCCTAATTTATTTTATTGAAAAATTTGGGGCGAAAGGTTCTATCTATGAAGATGACTTTGAAAATCTAGCTACTCCAGTTTTGAATGAAGAGAAAGGCTTTTTACGAGTAGATCATTTAACCAATAATGTTCACCAAGGAACCATGGAATATTGGTCAAACTTCTACAAAGATATTTTTGGTTTTACTGATGTACGTTATTTTGATATTAAAGGTGAGAAAACGGCTTTAGTTTCTTACGCATTACAATCACCTTGTGGCACTTTTTGTTTACCGATCAATGAAGGTAAAGGTAAGAAAAACAATCAAATAGATGAGTATTTAGATGAATATAATGGACCAGGTGTACAGCATCTCGCTTTTATATCTAAAGATTTATTAGGTTCATTAGATAAGCTTGATAAAAATATTATTGATACCCTGAATATAGTTCCTGAATATTACGATGACGTATTTGACCGTATCCCTTGGGTTAAAGAAGATCATCAACGAATTCGTGACCATCAAGTATTAGTTGATAGCCAAAAAGAAAATTCGTATTTACTACAAATTTTCACCAAGAACATTTTTGGACCAATTTTTATTGAAATGATACAACGTGTTGATGACCAAGGCTTTGGTGAAGGTAACTTTACTGCATTGTTTAAATCAATAGAGTTAAACCAAATGGAACGCGGCGTTTTATAGTCTTTATTACTTACTATAAGAAAAACTGTTTCCATTATTACATGTTTAAAAAAATCCCGCTAAATTAGCGGGATTTTTATTATTAGAAAGTTAATTACCTATCTTGATCAACTTTGGCCATGGCTAGTAACATTTAGATCTTTTAATATACCGTCGTGTAAATTATAAACAAAACCGTGAACCTTAATATTTTGTTTCTTTTCCCAAGCGTTACGTAAAATAGTGGTGTTAGAGACATTGGCAACTTGTTCAATAACATTAAGCTCACACAAAGTATTCACTTTTTCTATATCATTGGTTATACCATCGAGTTTTTCTTTATGAAACCGATACACATCTTTTATATGTCTAAGCCAGTTATCAATTAATCCATAACTCTTTGTATCTAAAGAAGCTTGAACGCCGCCACAACCATAATGACCGCAAACAATAATGTGTTTTACATGTAATATTTCAACAGCATAATGAATGACTGACAGGCAATTTAAATCGGTGTGTATCACTTGGTTTGCGATATTACGGTGAACAAAAACTTCACCAGGAAGCATACCTAATAATTCATTTGCGGGAACGCGAGAGTCTGAGCAGCCAATCCAGAGATATTCTGGATTTTGTTGTTCTGATAATGATCGAAAGAAGCTGGGATCTTCTTGGTTAATTTTTTCAACCCAATCTCGATTGTTTTTGAATAAATGGTCAATACCTGTCATGAAAAATTTATAACTAAATGAAATGTTTAGTCACTTTATGTCAAATGATACCCAATTGTATACCTAGTATTAAAAAATCTAATGTAAATATCATGATGTTGAGTGAGAATTCATTTAAAATTAAGTAATGATTACCAATTATACTTTGGAGCTAACATGGCGACCGCATGTGCAAGACATATTTTAGTGAAAACCTCTAAACAGGCCCAAGACATTAAAGATAAAATAGCTAAAGGCAGTGACTTTGGTCAAATGGCTAAAAAATTCTCAACTTGTCCTTCAAAGAAGAAAGGTGGAGATTTGGGGGAATTCAAAAAAGGTCAAATGGTGAAAGCATTTGATGATGTGGTTTTTAAAAAAGAAGTGTTAACCGTTCATGGTCCGATAAAAACTCGTTTTGGTTATCATTTAATTCAAACTATTTATCGTAATTAATATCAGATAATCATATTTGCCCAAAAAACACTCTATATATGACAGGTTTCACATTGAATTTACAGATAGAAACACTTGAAATACTTGTGTGTCTAATTGAATGTAGACCTGTTTGCTCGCCTTTAAAATAAGCAATTTAATGTTTCAAAAATATTCACTGTAAATATAAGTATACAAAATAACTCGTTTTATTTTATTTTGATATTTATTAGATTTCAAATGGTGACTATCTTAACTTTATGAATTTATAGGGTATTTTAATCTAAGTGGATTTTTCTTATTTTCTAAATACATAATTCATCCCTTAAGCTAATTCTTTTGCCACTCTCGTAATATAAATGTCTCCTCCATATCATCAGTCAGCACACGAGTAATTTTATGACTTTTCTCGTTGTAAAAATATAAATATAAATATAAAAAACTATGGAGTTAACATGAATATAACAAAGACTAGTAAGGCGGTTAAGCTTGCAATGGCTTTTGGTGCCGTAACCTCAACATTATTGATCACGAATACGGCAATTGCTGAAGAAACAGCTGATGTAGAACGTATTCAAATTACTGGCTCAAGTATTAAAAGAACTGATATTGAAGGGGCATTACCAATCACTAGCATTAGTAGTGATGATAT
>Ga0233426_10003188_pt1 | contig 13169 bp, 8 predicted proteins | sample SI_118_April2016_6_FD_179875 | JGI IMG/M metagenome (GOLD analysis project Ga0233426, IMG submission 179875) | Seawater microbial communities from Saanich Inlet, British Columbia, Canada - SI_118_April2016_10_MG | ecosystem: Environmental > Aquatic > Marine > Inlet | place: Canada: British... | reverse complement strand
ATTCCTCCTGTACTTCATAGAAATTTTCAGTAGGATCTTGCATCCTATCTATCCAACTTTGTGCAAATAAAAATTGAGGAACTATAAGAAAGATTAAGAGTTTTTTCATTTGAATATTTTTTACAAATTTAAGAATAAATAACCTTTAGTAAATAAGAATGCCTTTTTATTGATTATTCCTTATGTATTCAAAAAAAAAGCCGAGCATTATGCTCGGCTTTTATACTATTTATAATTAAACTGAATTTACTGCAACATAAGTTTCTTATTAATCACACCATCATTCGTTTCTATTTCAAGGAGTCAGTTACGGCAACATAACACTGTGTAATCCTCTAAATAATTTTATTTTTATTGTTCTTTAAGGAACGAACACTTACCAAATACACCCAAATAAAAAAAGCCGAGCAAATGCTCGGCTTCTATTTTTTTGCTTGCTAACAACTAAAAACTAGCAACTAACAACTAATCTAACTTACGCCAACACCTCAGCAACTTTATCAGCAGCTTCTTGTAATAATATTACTGACTCCACTTTCAATCCGCTTTCGTCAATTAATTTTTTAGCTTCAGTAGCGTTTGTTCCTTCCAGTCTTACAATTAAAGGAATATTGATATCACCAATATTATTGTAAGCATCAACAATACCTTGTGCTACTCTATCACACCTTACAATACCTCCAAATATGTTTACTAATAACGCTTTTACATTATCATCTTTTAGGATAATACGGAATGCTTGCTCAACTCTTTTTGCATCAGCAGTACCACCAACATCCAAGAAGTTAGCTGGGCTACCACCCGCCATTTTAATGATGTCCATTGTTGCCATAGCCAATCCTGCACCATTTACCATACAACCAACATTACCATCCAACTTTACAAAGTTTAAACCAAACTCACCAGCCTCTACTTCTGTAGCATCTTCTTCTCTTGTATCTCTTAGTGCTAAGAAATCTTTATGACGGAAAAGTGCATTAGCATCCAAAGATACTTTTGCATCAACAGCCATTATTTTATCATCAGAAGTTTTAAGTACAGGATTAATCTCAAATAAAGAAGAATCTGTTTTATCGTAAGCAGTATATAATGCGTGTACGAATTTAGTCATGTCCTTGAATGCAGCACCAGAAAGACCTAAGTTAAAAGCTACCTTACGGCATTGAAATCCTGTTAAACCTACTTTAGGATCTATTTCTTCATGAAAGATTAAGTGTGGAGTTTCTTCAGCAACTGCTTCAATATCCATACCTCCTTCAGTAGAGTACATAATCATGTTTCTACCAGTTGATCTGTTTAACAAAACTGACATATAAAACTCTGAAGTTTCACTTTCTCCTGGATAGTATACATCTTCACAGATAAGTACTTGGTGCACCAATTTCCCTTCAGCTGAAGTTTGTGGCGTTACCAAATGCATTCCAAGAATATCATTTGCAATTGACTTTACCTCTTCTAAAGATTTAGCCAATTTCACTCCTCCACCTTTACCTCTACCTCCTGCATGTACTTGTGCTTTTACTACCCACCAACCAGTACCTGTATCGGCAGTTAGTTTCTCAGCAGCAGCTACAGCCTCTTCAGGTGATGTTGCAACAATTCCTCTTTGGATTCTTACCCCAAAGCCATTTAATAATTCTTTTCCTTGATATTCGTGTAAATTCATTATCTGTTTTTTTAAGTGCCGCAAAAATATAGGATTGATTTGAATTACAAACTTCTATTGACATTAAATTATATATTTTTGTTCCAAACTTTATCCTTAATGAAAATCACACATTTTTTCTTCCTACTTACCCTCTTACCACTACTTAGTTTTGGGCAGTTCGATAATAAAAAAACATATACAATTAGTCAATGTACAACTCCACCTAAAATTGATGGTGTACTTAATGATAAGGTATGGGCTGAAGTTGCTATCTCAGGTAATTTCAAACAAATGAGCCCCAACAATGGAGCTACTGAAAGAAAAGGACAAGAAACAGAGGTGCAGATTTGTTATGATAATAATACTATCTATTTTGGAATAATGATGTACGATAATGCGCCTGACAGTATTCTAAAGGAACTCAGTAAGCGTGACCAAGAAGGAAAGAACTTTGATTCCTTTGGTATTTGGATTGACCCTTACAACAATGGGCAGTTAAGTTATAACTTCTTGGTAAGTGCAGCAGGGGTACAAACGGATGCAAAACACACCAATACTTCTATTGATTCTGATTGGGATGCGGTATGGAAATCAGCAGTAAAAATTACGGATAAAGGCTGGATAGCCGAATTTTCTATTCCTTTCTCTGCTTTGCGTTTCCCTCCTAATAACAATAATTGGAGCCTGAATATGGCCAGAGGAATCAGAAGGTATCGCGAACATTACACTTGGAATTATATTGATGTAAGTTATGATAATTACGCAATGCAAAATGGAATACTTAACTTCCTTGATTTTGACATAAAATCCCCACTTAGGCTTTCAGTAATGCCTTATATTACGAGTTACTTTAACAATTATGATGGCGAAAACACTTACCCTTATAATATGGGTATGGACTTAAAATATGGAATTAACGAAAGTTTTACTTTGGATATGACGCTTGTTCCTGATTTCGGACAAGTTGCCCCTGATGACAAAGTACTGAACCTATCTCCTTTTGAAGTTTATTATACTGAAAAAAGGCAGTTTTTTACAGAGGGAACTGAACTGTTTGGCAAAGCAAAAAATATGTTTTACACCAGAAGGGTAAGTGATGATTTGATCAATGCTTCAAAGATTTCTGGTCGTACAAAAAGTGGTTTAGGAATTGGCGCTTTAAACGCCATTACCAAGAACCTTACCAATTACAATATTATGGTGTTCGACCAATCCTTAAAGAACAACTCCTCAGTTAGTTTTATCAATACTAACAAATACGAAAAAGGAAGTGGTATTAGCTCCAATGTTAGCGGAATAACAACTAGCATCAATAGTAAGGATAATTCACATAAATATGATATTTACTTAAACAATAGTAATGTCTTTTCTGATGATGAAGTAACACAAGGTTACTCAGGTAAATTTGGAATTTCAAAAACAAAAGGAGAATACAAATACATTATGTCATCTGAAATAATTGATGATAAATACAATGTAAACGACTTAGGTTTCCTTATGAGGAATAACAGTATTAATCATTCTTTAAACTTAAGTTATAACCAACTAACGCCTAGCAAAAACCTTGTTAATTCTAGTCTGTCATTAATGGCTGATTACAAAACTCTGTTTACTGAACAAGAATTTACCTCACTTGACTACAGTCTGCACAGTGTTTTTACTTTAAAAAACTACACAACAATAGGTGTGTTTGGGACAATAAACCCTTACGAAAGCATTGATTTTTATGAAGCCAGAACTGGAAACTTAGAAAGCCCATTCCGTACTTCAAAAGGAATAAGAGGAAGAATGTTTGTATCCTCAGATTATCGCAAAACATTTGCCCTTGATGTTAGTTTTGGAGGACATATAAAACCGCTTTACAACTCAACTAAGTTTGGTTGGCGTATTCAACCAATGCTTAGGGTTAACGACAAATTATCCTTCCGTTATGTTCTATCTATCAATCATATTAAAAATGATGCTGGCTTTACTGCTAATGATGAAAATGATTTACCAGTTTTTGCATTAAGAAATACCAATATGATAACCAATGTACTAACTGGTAGTTTTGTTTTGAACAACAAAATGGATTTAGCATTTAAATTGCGTTATCATTTTGACCAAGTAGAAAACACTGAATTCAAAAGCTTAGATAATGATGGTTACTTATATACAAGTGATTATGATGGGGAACACAATATAAATTATACAACTTGGACAGGGAATTTAAACTTTAATTGGCTATTCGCTCCTGGAAGTCAAATGAGTATAGTTTGGAATCATGCCATTACTAATTATGATGGTATTATTAGAAATCATTGGACGGATAATGTAGAGCAATCCTTAACCCTTCCTCAAGAAAATAGCTTATCCTTAAAAGTAATTTATTATTTAGATTATCTTTACATCAAAAATAGATAATGTAAAAAATGTTGTCATCCTGAACAAATGTGAAGGATCTCGTTTTTGAATATTTTTTAGATTAAGAGAACTGCAACTAATAACCAAAAACTATGATTTCAGCCAAAAACATACACTACTCCTACGACAACCTTGAAGTACTTAAAGGTGTAAACTTACACATAAAAAAAGGGGAATTTGTAAGTATTGTTGGTGCTTCAGGTGCTGGAAAAACTACCCTACTGCAATTATTAGGTACACTTGATGATGTGCAAACTGGCTCCTTAGTCATTAATAACAGGGAAGTAAATACGCTAAGCCAAAAAGGATTGGCAAGTTTCAGAAATAAGGAAATAGGTTTTGTATTTCAATTTCATAATCTATTAGTAGAGTTTACAGCTTTGGAAAATGTGTGCTTACCCGCATTTATTGCAGGAACAGACAAAAAAATAGCAGAACAAAAAGGATTAGAATTACTTAAATTACTTGGTATAAGCGATAGAGCAAACCATAAACCTGATGAACTTTCAGGAGGAGAACAACAAAGAGTTGCAGTTGCCAGAGCATTAATCAACTCGCCTTCTATCATTTTGGCAGATGAACCTTCAGGGAATTTGGATTCAAAAAATGCAGAAGAATTACACAATCTATTCCTCAAACTAAACAAGGATTTAGGGCAAACTTTTGTCATTATCACACATAACAAGGAGTTAGCAAACTTAGGAAGCAGAAAACTTGAAATGAAAGACGGGAAAATAATTTAAGGCAAATACGCCCTACATTTATCAAATAGTTTAATTTTGCACTTTGATGAGATTTCAAAACCCACAACTACTTTACTTCCTCTTTGCGATAGCAATTCCGATTCTCATTCACCTATTTAATTTCCGTAAACACACAACCATCTACTTTAGTAGTATTCGTTTTTTAAAAGAAATTAAAGAAGATAAACGCAAACGATCCAACCTTAAAAATTTACTTATTCTACTAAGTAGAATACTAGCAATCAGTTTTTTAGTACTTGCATTTGCAAAACCCTACATTCCAATAAACAATAAAAATAAGACAACTAATAATATCTTTATCTACATTGACAATTCCTTTAGTATGGATACTGAAAGTGAAAATGGAAGGCTACTTGAAATTGCAAAAGAAAAGGCAAGAACAATTTACAAATCCTACCCTACTGAAAGTAATTTCTGGATAATAACAAATGACTTTCTTACCCAAGAAAACATAAGTAGCAATGCTAATTCTACAGAGGATAAAATTGCAGAAATTTCAACTTCATCCTTTAGTAAGCGTTTAACAGAAATAGTAAACAAACAACAATCCCTTACTAATAAAAATGCACATCTTTATATCATTTCTGATATGCAGGAAAACGGATTAGAAATAACGAAACTTAATACATTAGATAGTACTACTAGCCTATTTCTATTACCACTTGCAGGAAATAAAAACAATAATATTAGTATAGACAGCTGTTGGATAAGTAGCCCAGTATTTAGCAATGAACAAGCAACTACAATTTATGCAACTATTAGTAATCAATCAGATAATGAACAGAAAGAGAAAGTTGTATTTTTGGAAATAAATGGGCAGCAGAAATCACAACAATACATCAATTTAAAAGGAGAGGAAAGCAAAACAATTAGTTTTACCTTTCTGGCAGATAATAGCATAATTCAAAAGGGAGTAATTAAGATAAACGACCACCCTATTATATTTGATAACAACTATTACTTCACTTTAAAACACACACAAAAAGTAAAGGTTTTATGTATTAATTCTGATAATGAAAACACTGCAATTACTACTTTATTCAGCAATGATACTTCCCTCTTTAATTTTGAAAATAAATCAATAAAAAGTATTGATTATTCCAACTTAAGAAAACAGGATTTTATTCTAATTAATGAAGTAGGAAAATTTACTTCTGGGCTAATAAATAGCCTAAACAAATTTGCTGGTAATGGAGGAAGCATTGCAATTTTCCCACCCAAAAACATTGATTTAATAAGCTACAACAACTCATTAAAACAACTGGGAATTTCAACTTTATCGGAACTAAAAACCAATAATACATCCATTGACAAGATAAATAGAAACCACCCTATATACCAACACGTATTTGATGGAAAATTGGATAAAATTAACTTTCCAGCAGTAAAACAGTACCATCAAATAATTACACAAAATAACAGCAATAGTATTGCTTTACTAACCCAGGAAAATAAAGCTGTTTTCCTAGAATCATTTTCAAATGAAAAAGGATTAATTCACCTATTCAATAGCCCGCTAAATAGCAAGTATAATAACTTTAGTAAACACGCACTTTTCGTGCCAACGCTACTTAATATGGCAACTTCAGCAGTAAGGGTTGAATCCATCTCCAACACCATACGCCCTGAGGATTATTTTAGCAGTTCACAATTAAATAACAATACTGCTATTGTACACCTAAAAAATGCTGAAATTGATATTATTCCTACTCAAAAAACACATTTGGGAAAGCAAGTATTTTATACCCATAATCAGATTACTGAAAACGGAATATACTCTGTGGAAATAGAAGGTAAAATAGTTGATGCTATTGCCTACAACTATGCTACAACCGAAAGCGAAAATAGCACGCTAAGCATTAGCAAATTGAAGGAATGGAAAAATAGCATTGGCTTAGAAAATATCAAAATTATTAATGGCGATTCTTCTGCACTAATTGCTACAATAACAGAAACACAAAACGGAAAAGAATTTTGGAAAATAGCATTACTATTATCACTGCTATTTTTTGCAATTGAAATACTACTTATTAAACTGATAAAATCATGAATCTACTCATTAAGTCGGCAAAAATAATTGACTCAAACTCCCAGCACCACAACAAGATAATGGATGTATTTATCAAAAATGGGAAGATTGAGAAAATTGCTAAGTTCATTAAGTCCTGCAATGAATCAATAGCAGCAGGAAAAGAAATAGAGTTTGCTGCCAACAACTTACACCTATCACCAGGATGGTTCGATTTGCACGCCAACTTTTCCGAACCAGGAAATGAGCAAAAAGAAACTTTAGAAAGCGGTAGCAATGCAGCAAAAAAGGGAGGGTTTACAGGAATAATGATAATGCCAAACACAACTCCTAGACTTGACAACAAAGGAATGATAAAGTACATCCTGAACGCAACTAAAGGCAATATTGTTGACTTGTTCCCAGCAGGAAACTTGACAAAAAATCAGGAAGGAAATGATATAGTGGAAATGCACGATATGAGCAAAGCTGGCTGTTTGGCCTTTACGGACGACAAGCATTCCATAAAAAGAAATGAAGTACTGAAAATTGCTATGCTGTATTCCAAGGATTGCAATGCGCTAATAATGAACTACCCAAACGAAAATAGCATAGCCAATGACGGCTACATGCATGAGGGTAATTTAAGCACAAGGCTAGGACTAAAAGGAATCCCTGCACTAGCGGAAGAGATGATGGTAGACAGGGACATAAGCATCTGTGAATACACAAATAGTCGTTTTCACCTTAGTTACCTAAGCACAAAGAACAGTGCTGAAAAAGTAAAAAAAGCAAAAGCAAAAGGACTAAACATAACGGCAGATGTTGCGCTTCATAATCTGTTTTTAACGGATGAAGCCGTAAACAACTTTGACACACGCTACAAAGTAATGCCCCCCCTAAGAACGGCCAAGGACAACAAGGCTTTAATAAAAGCACTAAAGGACGGGACAATAGATATAATATCTACTGATCATAGCCCACAAGATGAAGAACATAAAAAAATAGAATTTGACAATGCTGCAGATGGAATAATCGGACTGGAATCAGCATTTGGACTTTTAGGAAAGCACATACTACCCCACCTTGAACTAAGCCTGCTAATTGAGAAAATAGCAATAAACCCTAGGAAAGTATTAGGAATAAAACCTGCAACCTTAACAGAAGGAAATACAGCAAATATCACTTTATTTAACCCTGATTTAGAATGGGAATTTACTAAAAATGACCTAAAGTCAAAATCGAATAACACCCCTTTTATAGGAGAAAAACTAAAAGGAAAAGCCCTAGCAATATTTAATAACGGAAAGTTTGAGGAGTGTTAAAAAAACTATTACTTATCTATGATTAAAACTAAAAAGCCCTACCAATTTTAGTAGCGCTTTTTTAAATACTATAATTTTAAATTTTAACTCTTCAATCTAGGGTCCAATGCATCACGAGAGGCTTCAGCAATCATGTTATAAATAGTAATAGTAATGAAGATTGCCATTCCTGGGTAAATAATCAACCACCAAGCTTCAAGGTTTTGTCTTCCAAGGTTCAATAAAGAACCCCAAGTAACAATATCATCTGGCACACCAATTCCTAAAAAGGATAGGCCACTTTCAATTAAAATAGCAGAAGCAATACCAAAGGCAATACTTACAAATACAGGCGCTAAGGCATTTGGTAATGCGTGTTTAAATATTGTTCTTACTGAAGAAAAACCAAGGGATTCAGCTGCTTGTACAAATTCTAAAGAACGAATACGCAAAAATTCTGCCCTAGTAAAACGAGCAATACGTGTCCAACCCGTAATTCCGATAATAATCATTACTATCCAAATACTTCTTTCCACCACAGCTGTAATGGTAATAATCAATAATAACCTTGGGATAGAGTTTAAGAGTTCAATTCCCCTAGAAACAAAAGTATCAATAGGTACACTTACCTCTTCTTTTAATATTCCGAATTGTAAAGGCTTACTAAGTATTCTGAAAAGCATAGTAATACCTATTACCACCAAAATACTAACAAACATAGCAGTAATTCCATCTCCAATTCCTTCCGAAAAAGCCTGAGATATTACATATTTTCTTTGTCCGAATCCATAAAAGAACCCCATAAATATTCCGAATAAAGTAAGCCAATATTTTATCCTTGGCATCTTTAGTTTCGTGTCGCCAAAAAAGCCAGCTAAAGCTCCTAAAACAATACCAATAAGTGAGGCAATTCCCATGGAAACTAATCCTACCATCAATGAAATTCTTGTTCCGTGAATTAATCCAGAAGCTAAATCACGACCAATACCATCCGTACCTAGTTTATGCCTGAATTTTGAAGGAATATCAATAATCTCTCCATCAGAATTTTTAAACCTTTGTTCACCATCTGGAGCTGCATAATCTCTATTGTACCTATCCATACTTCCTGGAGAATAAGGGATAAGAGCCCATACTACTGAAGTTAAATTTAATTGCCTCCAATCTGTAATATCGTATTGCAATACTCGTACAAAATTACCTTCAGCATTATAAATAGAATCAGTTCTGGTATCGGCAGCAAAAGCAGGATAAAGAGTGTTACCTTCATACTCGGCATAAAGCGGTCTGTCATTCGCAATATAAGGCGCAAAAACAGCAATGATTACTAAAACTAATAATAAGTATAAACTTACTAATGCAATTTTATTTTTCTTGAACTGAGCCCAAGCATATTTTTTAAATGAAAAATTTTCGTTTGTGTTTTGCATAATCTTATTTATATGAAATTCTTGGATCAACTACTGCATAAAGTAAATCAGCAACCAAGTAACCAACCATTGTTAAAAATCCTGATAAAGTAAATACTGTAATAATCATTGGGTAATCGTAATTCAGTATTGCATTGTAAACTTCAACTCCCATTCCTGGTATAGAGAAAATTACTTCAATAATAATACTACCACCTATCGCCATAGGGAAGATAGAAGCAAAAACAGTAATTACAGGTAATAATGAATTTCTAAGTGCGTGTTTAAGGATTACCTTCCCCTCACCTAAGCCTTTGGCACGAGCAGTACGAATATAATCTTGCGACACAACATCAATCATTCCTACACGCATAATTCTACTTAAAAAAGCAAATGAACCATAAGTATAAGTAATGATGGGTAAAATCAAGAAAGGCATTCTGTGTTTTAATTTCATCCATAAGCTCCAATCAGGATTAAAAAGAGTAGGATCTTGTATTCCAGAAACTGGGAACCAACTCAAATTATCAGGATTGGCAAATTGTAATAATAATAAAGTTGCAACAAAGAAGGAAGGCATAGAATACAAAACAAAAAGCACTAATGACATTCCTTTGTCTGCTACTGAATCTTTTTTGTAAGCAGAATAAATTCCGATAGGGATACTAATTAAATAAGCTAAGAAAATAGAGATAAGCGAAAGAGAGAATGATATACCAACTTTCTGCCAAATCTTAGATTGTATAGGTTGACTGTCAATGTAAGAAATCCCAAAATCACCTCTTATTAATCCTTGTCTTTCTTTTCCATTACCTACTAACCAAAAATGATATTGATTATCGCCACCATACCAACTAATCGCAGGAATATAAGTTTTCCATTTTGTAGCATTTGCAAAAATAGCTGATCTTGTTTTACTTACATCCGCTAGGGGAATTTCCAAATTAGTTAAGAAAGTATTTTCAACAAGTAGGCTATTCATTTTTTCAAATTTCAAGGCTACTATTGTTTTTTCAGCAGTTTCTAATAAACTTCCAATTTCAAAACCAAATTGATTAACTGCTTCATTCACTAAATTTAATGATAAAGAAGAATCATTTGCTACAATTTCCTTAGCATTTACCTTTTGATGTGCTTTTTGTAAAGCTAATAAACTAGTGTAATAATCTGATACAGCTTCCCAATTTCCACTTTGATGCGTAAGTGCTTCAAGGTTTGCTTTGTGGTATTTGTCTTGCACTTTATAAAGTGTGTCAGAAGACGCTAAATCAGTAACACTTAAGTAAAAGATAGGTAAATCTAACCCTAGTTTTTTTCTTAGTTCTTGTTTTATTTTTTTTGAGGCTCCTGATTGTTGTTCGGCAGAACCTTCATTTCCTGCTGCTTTGGATAAGCGTTCTACAGGGTCTCCAGGGGCATTAATACTTATCACAAACGATAATAGCGAAATGGCTATCAGCATAGGTATAAAGGTTAAAATTCTTTTTAGTGCGTATTTAAACATAGTTGGTTTTATTAGTTTTTTGTTATTAGTCTAAAAGTGTAGCAGTCTAATATCTTATATCTATTGTTAATTATTGCCCGTCAGTTGGAGCTAAATTTTGTGAAGAAAAAGCAGCTTTTAATTCTAAGTTTTGAAGCATAACTCCTGGTCGTTCATAGTACATTCCTCTATTGTTAAATCTTTTATGTATTGCAAATTTTCTTTTTGTAGAATATAGGAATATATAAGGTTGATCCTCATATACTTTTGCTTGAAGTTTTAATAATGCATTTTTATGTATTTCTGGATCAAGTGTAAGGTTTGCTTCTTCAATCAAAGCATCACTCTCAGCATCACCAAATCCGCAAAAGTTCGACCCTTTAGTTGCCCAAGATGATGTATGCCATAATTGCATAGGATTAGAGTATGCAGCACTACCTCCCCAACCACCAAGCATTCCATCAAAGTTATGATCCATAGCATTTTTATAAAAAAGTGTAAAATCCATTGGAGTAGGTTCGGCAACTACACCTGCTTTATACATACTTTCTTTTATCATTAATACAATTTCTTTTGATGTAGGAGAACTCATATAGCTTAGCTTAAAAGAAAATGGAACGCTTACTCCATTTATCATTTTATCACGGATATTATCACCATCAGTATCTACCCATCCTGCTTCAGTTAGCAATTCTTTTGCCTTATTAATGTCTAAAGGAATAAGTTTTAAAGTATCGTTATAAGTCTTTTTTAGTGGAGATATTAAAGATGCTTGTCTACTAGCTTTCCCGTGCATCATTACTTCAATAATTTCCTCAATTGGAATTATGTAAGCCATAGCTCTACGCACTTTTTGGTCAATAAAAAATGGTTTTTGTTTTATGCCATCAGGTTTCATATTCAATCCCATATAACTAAATGCATATCTGTCCATAAATTCAGAATCATAATTAGCATTGAAATATTCACGCTCTTGCAATTTTAGTAGTTTAATTGTTCCAATACTAGTGGTTACATCAATTTCCTGATTTTTAAGAGCCAAATAAGATGAAGCATCTTCTTTAATAATTTTAAAAATTATTTTATCAGGATATGCCTTGCTATAAATCGAATTATCATTCTCTCCCCACCAGTTTTCCTTTTTTTCAATAGTAATGTACTGGCTAGCTTCCCATTCAGTAACTTGGTAAGCTCCAAGTCCTACTAGTAGTTCCGGCTGATAGCTGTTATCTGCATTATTATATGCGTTAAACCATTGTTGTAATGCTTCTGTTTCATTAAAGTCTTCTGATAATAAATCAGCAAAAGTTACTTTATCCAAAACTCCTTTGGCATCCCATATTTTTTTTTGAACTATATATAACTCTGAAAAAATAAATTTATTTTCCCAATGCACATTTTGAGCATGCATTGTGAACTTCATAGGATTATTTGGGTTGAGCTCAATACTTTTAATTACAGAAGTATAATTTCCTCTTATTTGCGCATTATTAGTAAGGGGGCAAAGCATCAGTTTTACTGAGAAAGCAACATCCTCAGCATTAAGTTCAGTTCCGTCATCCCATAAAGTACCTTCTTTTATTTCGTATTCAAAAGATAAGTTATCCTCAGAAGCGGTAGGCATATCTTTAACAAGTGTAGGGATATAATCCAAACTTTCAATATCCAACTTGATTAATGTCTTTTGTGTGTATTGAAAAACATAAGTTCTCATTGCTGAGTTGTCATTGAATGGGTGTAATCCGTCAGGCTGTGAGAGGATATGTGCAATTACTGTGTTTTGTGAGAGGTCTCTTTTTTCGACACATGATGCCAATATTACTGATACAAAGAGGGTTATAAGTAGTTTTTTAATCATAATCTATTTTAAAGGTCTGCAAATATAACATTTGGTAAAAATAATAGGAGAAATAGGGCTTAAAATATTTTTTAAAATTGCTTTAAAATAATTACTGAATAATATTTGCCAGAAATATAGATTAGTATACATTTGCAATCCGAAAAAAATAGTTCATTTCAGTTTTTTTGAAAAATATTGGAGAGGTGCCAGAGTGGCCGATCGGGGCTCCCTGCTAAGGAGTTGTGCCTTTACGGGTACCGGGGGTTCGAATCCCTTCCTCTCCGCAAAATAAAAAGTTCATCTTTTTATT
>Ga0233426_10003184_pt1 | contig 13187 bp, 14 predicted proteins | sample SI_118_April2016_6_FD_179875 | JGI IMG/M metagenome (GOLD analysis project Ga0233426, IMG submission 179875) | Seawater microbial communities from Saanich Inlet, British Columbia, Canada - SI_118_April2016_10_MG | ecosystem: Environmental > Aquatic > Marine > Inlet | place: Canada: British... | reverse complement strand
TAATATTTCTAATCTTTTTGATTGAAGGATGATTATGCAAAAGAATAAAACTAAATATGATCAAATTATTAAAAATATTGATAAATTGACTTTTGATTCATTACCTGATATGGTGTTTCTGGAAAGCACAGATGGAAAGATGCCCTCTGCAAAAGAAGTGGAATTTAAGAAATATTTGATTGAAACTAATCCTAGTTTCTTAAAAGAGATTGGATCAAAACTAAAAACTTTAAATAAGTTATCAAAAGATATTTATAAATTGAATTTTGTTGATCTTCCAAAACAAAATAAAGAAAAAAATTCAAAAATTACTTAAGTTTGAGGAAATATTTATGAAGCAGTTTTCGCACCAATTTATGGATTGCTATTACACTAATGACAGAGTTTTAGAGGGCCTTGGTTTAGAGGTAAAACCACCTTACCCTGATGGGAATATTGTCGAATCAGGTGATTTCAGATTGTTAGAGCCTGTAGTACAGAGAGGTAAATTTATGCGTTAAGCTTAAAACTTTTGCAAAAAAGTAATTAAGCATTTGTTCAAGTCCAAGAAACTTAACGTATAGGATAATCTTTAAACAAATCGAGATAATTCAAAACATCGGATAGAATTTTTTATCATTCAATAAAATGGGAATAAATCCTAATACATCTATTTGTTAATTTAATTAGCTAGAATTTAATGGACAAAAAAAGGGGGTGAATATGAAAGACTTATTTTCTCTAGAAGGAAAAATTGCACTAGTTACTGGTGGTTCCACAGGAATTGGAGAAATGATAGCTGAAGGATTCTTACATTTTGGGGCAAAGGTCTACATAGTAGCTCGCAGAGAGGGAATTCTTAGAAAAACACAAGAGAAACTGTCGAAAATCGGACTATGCGAATACATAGTTGCTGATCTGGGATCTGTAAACGGTGTGGAAACCCTAGCCAAAACATTTTGTGAACGCGAACAATCTCTGGATATTTTGGTTAACAATGCTGGAATTAGTGATGGCGGTCTAGAGATAGAGGATATTACTGAAGAAAAATGGGATTCAGTGATGGATCTCAATATCAAGATAATCTTTTTTATGATTCAAAAGTTTCTACCGTTACTAAGGGTGGGAAGTTCGCCGGAAACCCCTAAAAATGTCATCAACATCGCTTCTATTGACGGCTGTGGTAAGCTTAATTCATACTATAATTATGCTTATGGCGTTAGTAAAGCAGGGGTAATACAGTTGGATAGACACTTAGGGGACAGGTTAGCATGGGAAGGAATTCACTTAAACACTATATCTCCTGGAGATTTTCCTTCCGATTTGAATACGGTAGCAAGGGATAATACAGAAGATATTAAAAAAGTAATCCCAGCTAAACGAGTAGGTCAAAAAGAAAATATAGCTGGGGCAGCAATATTCCTCGCCTCTAGGGCTGGAAATTACAGTGTAGGCTCAAATATTGTTATTGATGGAGGAGAAAGTGTTCGTGGTATTCAACGAGCTTTTTATGCTAAAATATGGCCCGACTTAGTAAACTTGGAAAGGTGAATTAGTCAAAATGGTATAAAAACCTGCAAGTTTGAAACACAGACTCTGTGCTCGCTGATACGATCATCGAAGGTCTCATCAACGATGTCTCGACCAGAAGATTAAAAAATTTTCAGAATACCCCATCATCTCCTGTGAATCCCCCCACTAATTCTTCACAGTCAGACATCATCCACGGCCTAACCCAATTCTTGTAAAATATACCAAATTGTAGTATTAATAAGTTTCTTTTTAAACTAACAATTAGATGGCCAGACAATGTTCAAAGTTGAAGCAATTACACCTGCAATTGGTGCAAAGATTTCAGGAGTCTCTCTAAACAAAGATTTAAATAGTGATACTGTTGAAAAAATATACAATGCACTGATTAAGTATCAAGTTATTTTTTTTAGAGAACAAAATCTTACACCTGAATCTCATCTTAAATTAGCAAATAGTTTTGGTGATATAGATCCCGGTCACCCTGTCTACCCTCATGTAGAAGGCTTTCAAAGTATAGTTTTATTAAAGAATGACTCAAACAGTAAGCCGGATACAAATGATTGGCATAAAGATTTAACTTTTAAATCTAACCCTCCTTTTGCGAGTATTCTGCATGGTGTCAGTGTTCCTACAGTTGGTGGTGACACACTTTGGGCAAGCATGAGTGCTGCTTATGATAGCATTCCGGATGGCTGGAAAGAGGACTTAGAAGGGTTAGAAGCAATCCATGATATGGGTACATTTAGGAATGACTTTTATAGAGAAGGTGGAGTTGATTCTGTAAATAGTGCGTTAAAAAAAGTTGGCTCTGCAGTTCATAAAGTGATTGAGACACACCCTATTTCAGGTCTGAAATACTTAAATGTAAACCAATCCTTTACTCGCAATATCGTAAATGAAAGTCAAGGGTCAAGTGACCATATACTGCAATTCTTATTTAAACATATAGCTAAACCTGAATTTCAAGTTAGATTCTACTGGCAAAATAATTCTGTAGCTATTTGGGATAATCGAATAACTCAGCATTATGCTATTTGTGACTATTTGCCAAATTTTAGACATATGAATCGAATTACAGTTATAAATGATAAAAGAGAGAAGTAAAACATTTTAAAGATTCAATTTACAAAGATTTTGTGTTGCAGTCTATAATCAATATGTTTGTACTCTTTTGGGTATGGCAAGGGGTGGCGCGGCCTATCTTAATAAGGTTGAAAAAACCCAGTTTTTATATGTACGATAATGCAGTATATCCGGATTTAAAATTTACTTAAACTTAATGATGACCAACCTGTCATCGAGAATAGCTTTGGTTATGCCTCTGAAAAATTATGAAGACTTAACTGTCTATTTATAGAATAAAGCATGGTGTCCTTTTAATTCTCATTTTATGGCTTACCATAATATAGGATTCTGAATGAGAGTAATATTTTTAATTTCTTAGAAAAAGGAGTTGAAATGGTTACTACAGTTGCTTTGACAATAATTGGATGTGTTCTTATTTTATTTGGAAGTATATTCAATCTCATTCAAAAACAAATAAACCAAAAGTTGATGGGAGATCTAACTGAAGAGGCATCTCCGGTGTCCTGAACGGCGGACTATCACAATGCCTCTTTCACAGGAGTTTACAGTTCCGGAATTGTTTCCTCTTAATCCCATTCACAGGCACTTTCCTGAAATCCAAAAGGCACATTGCTGTAACCGTCTATGTGCATACAATCAAACTCATAAGGTTCACGAATATCCAGAATGAGCGGCGTTGCACCGCCTTCCAATCATTCCTCGAAATCCCAGGGCGTGACTTCTTCTACCTTTGCCACTTCTGTGACATAATTCATGAATTTTTTCATTTATTGGTTGTAATCGTTAGAATTAAGATCAATAGAATATTGGATGGACACGAAGTACATTAATTTGAGATAATCCCAGAGCTTCTTTAATTTACTCTTCCTAGTAATAAATTGTAAAATAGTTGATTTATAATTATATGACAAAGCAAAGAGGACTTTGGGTGGCTATCCTGCTGATTTTTGTACTGGCGATGACGACCTGGCATTTCTGGAACACAGAATCAAAATTGGATTTTGTATGGAAAAATTGGAGTCCTGCTGGAAAATCCGCAAATTTCAAAATCTTAAATCGCCAGAAATTACTGATCAAGCAAGGAGCAAAAACAACATTGTTGATTGCAGCAACTTCAGACCTGCATGGAACCCTGACTTCGACCCGCCTGCTGCCACGAACACGACCCCGAGGCTTACTACACCTGGTTCAGAAAGTGCGTCAATTGCGGGCAAATAATCCAGAAATGATTCTTTTAGACGCAGGGGACACAATTCAAGGCGATCCCTCCAGTTTTTATTTCAGTCATATTTTCCAAGAAAAACTTAAACCTCTTCCAATAATTGAGGTGATGAATCAGCTGAAATATGATGCCATTGCTCTTGGTAATCACGATTTTGAACCACCTGTTAGTGTGTTAAAACAGAACATCACTCAATCAAACTTTAGCTGGCTTGCAGCAAATGTCAGGTTTAAAAACGCAAAACAGCCACTTTTCCCACCATACAAAATTTTTATCCGAAACGGAGTACGTGTTGGTGTTTTAGGTTTGATAACACCCGGAGTTCCTCTTTGGATTGATCCGGAGCAGAGAAAAGGGTTGATCTTTGATGAAATGCTTGAAACCGCTAAATACTGGGTAAAGGTTTTGCGTGAGGAAGAGAACATCGATTTTTTAATTGGATTGTTTCACAGTGGAGATAACACACGCTATGATCAGTATGTCGCCTCAGCAAGAGATCTGCCTTATCCCAATGCTGCCGGAATGATTGCAGATTATCTTCCTGTATTCAACCTGATTATTTCCGGTCATGCACACAGGATCTCCCCTAAACGTCGCACAAATCAACTTAATGGACATCAGACCCCCTTAATTTCCCCCGGAACTGCGGCCGAAGGATTGAGTACGGTTCTGGTGAATTTCGAAGAACAATCCGGACACTGGAAAATCACTGAAACAGTTTATGATTATTTAAAAGCTGAGGTGTCCCCGGAATCTCAATTGTTGAACAAACTGGAACCGCGTTTGCAGAAAGTGGAAAAATATTTACAGGAGCAAACATCAGTGTTATTTAAACGATTTCCAGACAAAATAGAACTTTACGCCTGTGGAGCGGACTTATCTTTTGCTGCTGTTAAAAAATTAGCACCGGAAGCGTTATCATTGCTGCCCTGGTGGTGGCGTTTGGAAAAACTTCCTAAAAGTGACCTTGGAAATTTGCTTCGCCGGGAACACTTTTTTCGCTGGTTGCCTTATGATAACCGAATCGTACTAGTGCAAATGTTTGGCAGGCAAATCGAAATTATGCTGGAATCCTATCGACGGCAAAAGTTTGGGTGGTATGCACGCAGCAGTACAATTCTTGCTCCAGGAGGTTTTACTGCAGAAGTGGACAAATCCAGGAAAGGATCGCAGCTCTTTTTAACAGGTTTGGATGAACATGCTTTTAACAAGGAAAAGATGTATCCCGTTTGGTTAACAAATTTTCATTGGAACGGTGGCGGGGGTTTAGGCGCAAAAGCTCTGTTAAACTATCGACAATTGGTACGAAAAGAATCTATCCATCTCAGGGAACTAATTTTTCAGCACCTCAGATCACCCTCAGTAAAACTGCCTGAAAAGTGTAAGTTGTTCCTTGAAAACAGCACAAGATCTGTTTCACATAATTCTGAAGCTGGACAGTAGAATGAAAGTATATTATTATCTGTGTTTCACATTACAAGAAATGGTTGAAGTCTTCAGTCCACTGTTTTACCAAAAGTAGGAAGATTTGCCCGTGATGGAAGATGACTGATGTAGCATCCTTGCGGTGCAGGACGATACTTTCTTTCTTTACATTTATCCCTCTGATTGTATTTTCTGCTGAGACGATAGTTGGTTATCCGTATTACACTGTCTAGTTTCTCATTCATCTTGATCTGATGTTTGCGGTTGCAGGCGCTAACTGTCCAGTAATCTGTGTAACGGCTACATTCACTTGCCTCCGGAAGTTTTTCGTAAACATAAACTTCTTGACTGGAACAACCTGCCAGCACGATTGATCCGAGGGAAAAGACTATACGTGCAAATTTTAACATTCCAAATTTCTTTTTATATGATCCAGTTAACATATTCGTGAGTTATTATTTCTTGTATGATACTCATATTATTGACTGCGACATGTCATCTCGACCGAATGGACAGATCTGATAAAGTGCTGTTATCTTGTAAGACACCTCACTTACATCTAGGATGACACGATAGAAACAATGAATGTCGAGTTATGTTATGATAGATTTTGAGAAGAACCTCCCAGCTCAACCCTGCAGAGTTCCATTTATATTATTTTTTGTTAACTTAAAACTCCTGACAAAATTCTCCCGTTTAAATCATAATTTAAGATGAGAGCTGATAATCTAAATGTTATTTTACACAACATGGCTCGTAATCCTGATGATTGGAGGCTCGACGAATTTCATGCACACCACAAAAGCGGAGTGAATATTTGGATCGGTAATGGTATTTTTGGATACCATATCGAAAAACCCGAATATCAGGAAATTGGACTGATTGATAAGTTTAAGCTGCATCGGCAATTAAAATTGCTGCTTGAAAATAAAAAAACTACATCTTAAAATTGCTGACTTCTTAATCCCTGATAAACTTTTATTCAGTCTCAAAACTGTGTCATTTCAAAAGAAACTTGAAATATATCATAAGCTACTTTACTCATATTATAATGATTTATCACTACGGTCGAAATGGCCCAGCACCTAAACAGCCTCTGTATTATTCTTTTTTTAATTTTCAGATTGCTGATTTAGGTACTGTGTTTATTTCAGACTTTTTACTAATGCATCATATCTGACATTTTTTCTGTCTTATAGCAAAAAAAGTGTTCATTTTTTTGCTGCACACCTGAAACCAACATTATTGGATGTACTTGTTGGTAAGGCGTCACGCCGCATGGCCGAACGTAAATATTCAGGAGGATTAGTCCAGGAACCTCCTCGCAGTACACGGTACTTGCCTATTTCTGGACCCTGCGAATTTGAGACGTTGTCAGCTGTATAGATCCCAAACCAGTCATAGACCCACTCCCATGCATTTCCGTGGATGTCAAAAAGACCATTCGGATTACTTATTTTTTGTGCAGTTGTGTGAATTGTTCTGCCGGAATTTTCACGAAACCAGGCATAATCCTCTAAAAATTCAGCACCCCCTTCAACTGAGTAAGCGCCCTCTGTTCCTGCACGTGCAGCAATTTCCCACTCTGCTTCAGAAGGTAGGCGTTTTCCAACATAGTTACAATAATGCCGTGCAGCATACCAGGAAACGTGTATAACCGGCTTCAACTCACTCCCAGTTTCCGGGAGAAGATCGTCCGGCCAGTTCCACAGATAATTGCCGTCATGAAATTGCCTTGGGAAAGTACTTTTTCGCAGAAAAGGATGTTGTGCAACCACCAGTAAAAACTGATAATTTGTCACTTCGCATTTGTCGATCCAAAATTCATCCACCTTTACTTCACGAACAGGATGTTCAGAAGGCAGGCCCTCTGAACTTCCCATTTTGAAGTTTCCTGAATCAATGAGTATCATACCGGGCCTTGCTGTTTTTTTACTGACTTGGTCAACAAATCCGCAAAGTGTTTCCAAATCCTTGGTTTTGATAATTGTCGCAACTTGCTCTTCAGGAAACAATTTTTTTTCCAGGTTATATAGCAGCTTAAGATAATTTTTTAAAATTTTCGGTTCAAACTTTGTAACTCGCTTTATCATATTTCGTTCGTCACGTCCGCAGCTATATTTGTCCTTAAGACATTTCATCTTTTGCCTAATCCAAATCCGTACTGACTCCCTGGCCCTTTGCCTCTCAATTTCATACAATAAAAAAGGTTCAGCATTTAAATAAATCTTTTCAAAAAGAACAGTTTGAATGAGACTTGTTTTTGCCAACTCCACCAAAGCATCATAATCCTGACAAAACTTTTTTTGATCATTTGGAACAGCAACACCATAGGCCCTGTTTAGAGAGCATGCTCGTGTTTCGACCTTTTTGTTGATACCAAGTTTTTCTGCAAAAACACGATAGCGTAACTCTGAAATGGTGTGCATCAGCGGATAACGCTCACCTTTAATACTGAAACCAATAAAGTCTGAAATGGCAGATTCCTGAAATTCTTTAGCAATTTTTTGAAAATTCTGAGCTGCAGCCCAGACAAAATTAACTAACAAAAATAAACCAATAATTAAAAACAGAACTTTATAATTCCACAAATTTTGCTGCAATTTTTTCATTAGTCCTTTTTTAGTATATGACTCGTGAGTCACAAATTTTCCTGAAATACTTATATTATTGACTGCATTTTGTCATCTAGATCGAAGGGAGATATCTGATAAAGTACTGTTATTTTATAATATCCCTCACATACGCTCTGGATAACACGAAAAAACTCGTGAATGTCGAGTATATGATTAAACACTAAAAAAACTGGTAGCTCACTTGAAACAAAGTAGAATGTAGGTTTATCTGTCAAGCTTCTCAAAGCTAGTTTAAGAGAAAAGCAATCGATATTCCATCTCTAACAACAAACTTGATTGGTTTTAATTTTGTTTTTATATTTAAGGGAATACTAAGTTCATGTTTTCATTAAATTTCAGAAAATCAGGCTGGCTTGTCCGTTATTTAATTTATAGAGCCTCAACGCCCTTTCCCGGTCCAGAGCCGTATTTTGAGTTTACTGGAGAAGATTTTGGAGAAGAAATATTTGATGAATTACTATATTTGGAAGTCAAGGGAAATGGGATGTTCTTAGGCTGTCCGGTTATTTCAAAGCCTGTACAAAACTTAGCAAATAAATTGAATTTCCCAAAACAGCAGGGTGGAACTATTTTACTTTATCTGGAGACTCTTTTCTCCATTGCCTTAATTGAAAATGAAAGCCTGACCTCAAATCTACAGCATGCTGTCACAATTCCTTATCATAATCGTCTGCTGAAAATTATTTTGCTGACTTTACGCTATCATATACCCGGCATATTTTATCGAATTCCAGAGAACATTCCACTAACGGTATTGCTTGTAGAAAATGAGACATTGCATGGTGCTTTGAAACAGTTTGAGGAGGAACTGTTAGATTCTGTCACCTTAAAAGGTTATTCTTCACTTGGTAACCGTCAAAATAATTTTGCTTTTACCAAGCTCTATTTTTTCCTGCTCTGGACAAGGGCAGAAGCCAAAAATGACAAATCTAAACCCGAAGCTTTTCTTGAAATGGACAAACAACTCCGGGAGGAAATGATTTTAACTTTTGCGGCATTGATCTGGGCAGATGATTATGTAGACAATACCGAACAAAAGGTTATTGAAAAATACATAGAACAAACGAAGCTCACTGAAGCTAAACAAAACAAACTAAAACAGCGTATCCTTGAGCCCGTCAAAATAGAAGATATTCATTGTTCCATTACTTCACTAATTATTAGCAGCTATTTTGTTGAACAATTGATTTTGCTTTCATTGATTGATAATCAGGAAGCATGGCAGGAGCGTGAACTCATTGAAAAAATATCACTGAAACTGGAGCTTACTTCAGAAAAACTGGAACAATTATATTTCACAGTCGCAGAATTTTTTTCTGTTCATAATGAGCGCCTTGAATTCTTGAAAAACAATACTGCCGCACGGCAATTTCAAGACTATATGAACGATAAGGTTGTAAAGTTAGTCAAAAAAAATGTGGATAATATCATGAATGAAATCGGGGAGACAAAAGAGCTTTCTGAATTACTTCTTAAAGCAACTACAAAACCTCTCACTGCAGAAGAAAAACAGAAAGTGCAAGAGCAACTGATAGATGTTGCCAAGTCAATTCCGGCCCTGGCCATATTTGCTCTTCCAGGCGGAGGAATTCTTTTGCCTGTTCTAATCAAAGTTTTGCCTTTTAACATTCTTCCCAGTTCATTTCAGGATGATCCTGTTTCCCAGCAAAAACTATCTCAATGACTTCCCGTTTTTGGTTTCTGACTTACAATATTATTCTAATTCCCTTGCTGTCAGTAATAGTTAATATATTGGCATCCTATCATTCAAAAATCAACGAGAGCATTGAAAAAAGGAAAGGTTTGTGGGAACGTTTGGAGGAGGCAGTTTCGAAACGAAACTGGCAAAAGCCTTTAATCTGGTTTCATGTAGCAAGTGCTGGAGAGTTATTGCAGGCACAGCCGCTGATTGTCCGCTGCATTGCGGAAGGTGCAGAGTGTGCTGTAACCTACAGTTCAGTAAATGCTTACCACTGGCTTCATCGGCCAGACCAAACAGAAACGCAAAATTTGCTGGTAACAGAGTTTTTGCCAGTTGATAAAATCCACAACGTTCGCCGTTTACTGGGTTTGCTGCAGCCCTCGCGTTTAGTCTGGGTTAGTTATGATTTGTGGCCAAATTTGGTTTGGGAAACATATCGACAAGGTATCCCTCAATCACTGGTTTCCGGCATTATCCACGTTGGTTCCTTACGTACTTCCTTTTTTGCTGGCCGCTCTTTTTACCATTCACTTTATGAATGTCTGGAGCATATTTTAAATGTTTCTGAAGCAGACAGTCAAAGGGTACTTTCTGCAATTCCGGATCATCCTCAGGTCAAAGTGATGGGTGATACACGTTGTGACAGTGTCCTGGAGCGCAGAGATAATATTGAAATTCCGCAATTACCACCTGCTGCAAAAGACAGTTTTGTATTTGTTGCCGGAAGTACCTGGCCTCAGGATGAATCATGTATTTTTTCTGGACTGCAGGAAGCTCTGAACAAATTTCCTGAATTGTTTCTGGTTCTTGCACCACATGAGCCTACCGAAGAACATTTGGAAAATGCTGAAAACTTTTTTTCTGGAACTCCTATGGTACGCTGGTCACATGTCACAGAGGCTGCTTTGGATGTTCGGATTCTGCTGATTGATTCAGTTGGAATCCTGGCAGGACTTTATTATTCTGCAAAAATGGCCTACGTGGGAGGAGCATTTACAACCGGTGTTCATAATATTCTTGAACCGGTTGCAATGGGAGCCGCGGTTGCCTTTGGTCCAAAACACAACAATTCCATGGAGGCCCTGACAATGCTTGAACAGAAGCTGGCAACTACCGTTAATAATTCAACAGAATTCCGAAACTGGATTTTTGATATATTAGGAAACCAGGAAAATTGTATTATATTGGGAAGAAAATCTAAAAGATTTGTTGAAACACAAGCCGGAGCTGCAGATCTCTGTACACCATTTTTGATGAACGGTCTGTCCTAATTTTTTATGTTTCAGGCATCAGGGAATCTATCTTCAAATGAGTCCCACATTTTCCTGCCCAGCACAAGTGCACCGACACTGCTTGCACCGGCTTCTTTGAGGCACCTCGCTGCTGCGTTCAACGTAGAACCGGTTGTCATCACATCATCCAGGAGCAGTATATGATGATTCTGAACTTCCAAAGAGGTCTCGAAAGCATCATCCATATTTACCAGCCTTTCTGCCAAAAGCAATTCTGTTTGGGGACGAGTAGCACGAATACGTCTCAGCCAATGAGTCTGTAATTCTGGAGCAAACTTACCCAGATTTTTTTTAAAGTAATATGCCAAAAGAAGAGACTGATTGAAGCCCCTTTTACGCAGACGAGAGGAGTGGAGAGGAATTGGAATGAGAATATCATATTTTTCCAGCCAGTTGCTGTTTTGAAAACTCAATGCTAAAAGACGTCCCAGCAGTGGAGACAAATGTTCTTTACCATAGAATTTCAGCTGCAAAATCCAATGCCTGACAATATCATCGTAGGCTAAAACACTCCGGGTTTCATCTAATTCCCAAATATCCTCAATACACTCCTGACAGCGGAGACGGTTTGGTTCAGCAGTGTGCTTTCCACATTGTCGGCAATGATAATCCTGATCTGTCCATGGAAGTTCAAGCAAACAGTTGGAGCAGAGAAACGGAGAGGATGCTTCAAGGAAAGTTCTTCCGCCCAGAACCTTTTTACATTGCCAGCAGAGGGGAGGAAGCAATTGCCTTAACCACTGGAAACATCGCGGTAATGGAGAAGGATGACGGAGAGATTTGACAAATTCTTTCATTCAAGCCTTGAATAGGAGGGGCGGTAAGTCTAATTTTTTTGATTCCCTTTTTCGGGGGTATGACAACTTTTATTGCTTTTGCAGCAACAAGATTTTCCTTAGGACAGGGCTATTTTTAGAGTAAATTAACCATAAATCCGTGAGTCTTTTCCTTCCCTTCATTTTTCAGTCGATGCGCAACATCAGTACGAAAACGAAGTGTGTCTCCTTTACAAATATATTGTGTCTCATCACCAACTATTACAGTCAACTCACCTGAACAGAGGGTCAAACTTTCAACACTTCCGGTCCCATGTGCTTCAGAAACTAATTCTGCTTTTGGTTCTGCGGTAAATTCATACCACTGTACTGTAGAAACTGTATTTAGAGTTCCAAGTATTTTTAAGCGAAATCCGCTGTCTTCGCTCATCACTTCCGGTGTTGCATTTTGGCTTAATTTTTCAAAACAAGTTGTTCCTTCTTTTACGGAAAGAATATCTTCAAGAGGACTTTCCAGAGCTTTGGTAATGCGCCATATTGTTGCTAAAGTCGGATTACTCAAATCACGTTCAATTTGTGAAAGAATAGATTTTGAAACTCCGGACTTGACAGCTAACTGCTCCAAAGTAAGGTTGTGTTGAAGTCTCAGTCGTTGAATTTCAGAGCCGACCTTTGGAGGAGCTTCCAATATTGTATTGTTTGCTTGCATATATAATCTTATCTGATTACATTTGACAAACAGGTATTGTATGTTGACTTTTTACCTGTTCATCAAATAAAGTAAAAAATTAATTTTCAATTAATTTTTTACTTGCATGATCGTTATTTAATGCTATATTCTTTATATTGGATCGTTGTTCAATATAACATACTTATCCATTATACTAAGAGTATAAACGATCAATTAATCCATTATCCAGACAAAAAAGGAGAACTATGGGAGTAGTTATCGAAATACCATCGGCACTAAAAAAGTATGTGAATAATCAGGACGAAGTTGAGGTTCAGGGTAATTCAGTTGAGGAGGCATTTGATTCTTTATGTAAAGACTTTGCCGAGCTGAAACCAAATTTATTTGATGAAAACGGAAAAGTCCGTAATTTTATCAATGTCTATCTCAACGATGATGACATTCGTTATGCAGAAGGCATGAACAGTTCAGTGCAAGACGGAGATTGCATCCAGATCGTACCATCTATCGCCGGAGGCAGATAAACTGTAAAATTTGTTTAATGGAGTATTAAAATGAAATTAAATAATGAGGAAATCAACCGCTACAGCAGGCACCTGACTTTGCCGGAAGTTGGTATGGCTGGTCAGCTGGAAATAAAAAAATCCCGAGTGCTGATGATTGGTGCAGGAGGACTTGGCTCTCCACTGGGGATGTATCTGGGAGCGGTTGGTGTCGGCAAAATTGGACTGGTTGATTTCGACGTAGTGGATCACACCAATTTGCATCGCCAGATCGCACATACAACTGCAGACGAAGGACGACCAAAAGTTGAATCACTGCGAGATACTATTTTGGCAGGAAAC